>Ga0316202_10000119_pt1 | contig 123856 bp, 86 predicted proteins | sample 3monrhotite_MG_FD_204934 | JGI IMG/M metagenome (GOLD analysis project Ga0316202, IMG submission 204934) | Microbial mat bacterial communities from mineral coupon in-situ incubated in ocean water Damariscotta River, Maine, United States -... | ecosystem: Environmental > Aquatic > Marine >... | reverse complement strand
CCCTGGTTTGACGGTGACGTAGCGGTTCTCAACGTTGCGCATTGCGGTTTCCTGTTCGGGTTGTTATTTTCGCGGGTGGCTGTTTTGGTGGGGTTAATTTACCGTGCGGTGGTGCTAAGGTCAATGTAGGCCATTTTATGCTATGCCAAGGCCGCAGGTGTGCTGTTTCGTTAATGCTCATTATTGCTTGTTATCGTGCTTTTAGTCGTTGCCTGGTATTTATAACAATACGGTTCAGTGGTAATGCTGTTTGGTCGTTATACAGTTAATAACAATGTTACTCAGTAGTAGCGACGTTTAGTCAAGTTGCCATATAACTCTGTTGAAACGCTGCTCGGTTACATTTCTGTCTGGTCACATCTAGGCCCTGTTATCGCTTAGCGCTGTTGCAACTCAGTCGCTATATCGTTGCGCTTGATAGCCTGGTGTTTGGCGCGTTGGTTGAGTGATATCATCGGGTGGTTAGTGTTGATAGTTTAATGTGGATAGTCAAGTTATAAGAATGCGAAAAAATCCCGCTTTAGAATGTGAACCACTGCCTATTTTTGGCAGACAAACTTTGGTAAGCTAGCCGCTCCGTTTTGCGCTGTCACCATAAAATCAGTCACTTAGGGTGAATGTGAGCAATATTTGCTCGTTGCCACTGTTAATGGCAATGTTTTTGCTGGTTTTTGGTAACAGGACTGTCTTTCTTTCACTATTTCGTTAATTTACATCGCTTTTGCATAACAAAAAGTGACGCAACAAAAGTTACATTACTAATCGTTACATAACCAAGAGGATTCCATACCGATGTCAGGTCAAGCTTGCCGTTTTTTCGTTGCTTTTACGCCATGGCGCTTAGCTGTTTTGTTGATGGCCAGTATTTTTGTGACGGGATGTTCTGATAGTGGCGATGGGGGTAGTGGTGATCCGGCGCCGCCGTTACCCAGCGAGATTCGGCGGATATCGGTTGATAGTAGTGGGGGTGAGGCGAATGGAGCAAGTGCGTTTGCTAAGTTAAGTGAAACCGGGCGTTATGTGGTGTATCAGTCGGTGGCTGATAACCTGGTGGCTGACGATACCAACCTGGTTAGAGATGCATTTTTGCATGACGTACTCACCGGAAAAACCAGCCGGGTGTCGGTGGATTCTGATGGGGTGCAGGGCGATGATGAGAGCTCTTTGGCAACGTTATCCGCCGATGGGCGCTACGTGGTGTTTAGGTCGATCGCAACTAACCTGGTGGATAACGATACCAATAACAAAGAGGAAATCTTTTTGCATGATACCCTGACAGGGAAAACACAAAGGGTCAGCGTTGATAGTGCTGGTGCAGAAGCGGATGGTGATAGTTCCAGTCCTGCTATTAACGCCACGGGCCAATTTGTTGTTTTTGAATCTCAGGCAACCAATTTAGTGCCGGATGATACCAATGCTGCCGCTGATATCTTTTTGCGCGACCTACAAAACGGAACCACGTCGCGCATTTCCCTCGATAGTCAAGGCGCTGAAGCGGATGCGCAAAGTCTAGCGGCTCATTCCACCATCAGTGCCGATGGGCGCTATATTGTATTTCGATCAGATGCGAGCAATTTAATTTTTGATGACAACAACAATGCACGCGATATTTTTGTCCGGGATACGGTAAATAATACGACAGAGATTGTGTCTGTTCATACAGATGGCACTCAAGCCACCCGAGGTAGCGGGAATCAATCCATCTCTAACAATGGGCGTTATGTGGTATTTATTACTTTTGATGCTGCATTGGTTGCTGACGATACTAATGGGATAGGCGACATATTTGTTCGTGACATCGTTGATGGCATCACTACTCGGGTGTCCTTAAGTAGTGCAGGTGAGGAAGGTAATAATGTTTCTGGCAGTGCTAGTATTAGTGGCGATGGCCGTTATGTGGCATTTGCGTCACTTGCCTCTAATTTAGTTACCAATGATACGAATGCCATGGAAGATATATTTGTAAAAGACCGCCAAACGAATGACGTAGTACGAGTCTCTGTTAGCGCTACGGGGGTGGAAGGTGATAATAACAGTGATAGACCCGTTATCAGCACGGATGGGCGTTATATTGTTTTTCACTCGGATGCTACCAATTTAGTTGACAATGATACCAATGGGGTATCCGATACGTTTATTACGCCTAACCCGTTGGTTAATTAGTGATAGTGCTCTGGGGTGGATTTGTGGGTATTTATTGAGGGGTTTGAATAAGATGCGCTGCTGGCCTGCAATGCATTGGCCAGTGGCTTAGTCAGTTCCCAGTTTGTTCTAGCGCAGGGAAGGGGAAAGCAGATATGAACCCTTTATTATTATGTTTAATAGGTATATAGGTTTTAACTGATATAGTAATAATGTCAGTTTATGCTGAATTAAATTACTAAACAGGTGATTTCAGCAGAATCGTTACGGTATACTGCCTGTTCCCGAGTCGTACTCAGTCATTGCCTATCTACCATTAGTAACCAGAAGTCAGTAATCTGAATAAGTCATCTGAATTAGCAACCTGATATAACGATCTGATACAGTAAGCTCAAATAGCAACTTCAAAAAAACAACCCAGGAAGTGTCCTATGGTGTTCAGCGCAACCCGTCTATCCCGTAACATCCCTTTTCGTCATTCTCCCTTTCGCAAAATTACTCTGCTATTCACCGCATCCAGCCAGTTGTTTTTTCAGTTGTTATGCGCAACCCCGGTGTTAGCTGGCCCCGCCGGAGGCAATGTGGTGGGTGGGCAAGGTAGCATTAACCAGCAGGGGCTCAACACCACCATTAACCAGGCCAGTAACCGCCTGGCCATCGACTGGCAACGCTTTAATGTGGCCGAGAATGAAAGTGTGCAATTTATCCAGCCCGGTCGGGACTCTGTCGCCCTTAATCGTATTTTTGATCAAAACCCCAGCCAGATATTGGGACGCATTGATGCCAATGGCAGTATCGTACTGGTGAATCCGCGGGGTGTGTTGTTTGGGAATAGCGCTACCGTGAATGTGGGTGGCCTGGTGGCCAGCGCCCTGGACATTAAAACCCATGATTTCATGAACGGTGATTTTTTGTTTAGCGTTGTTGAAGACAGTGATGGCGTGGTGGTGAATCGGGGCTTGCTCAATGCCGCCACCGGTGGCTCCATTACGTTGCTGGGTAAACGGGTCAGTAACGAAGGCCTGATTTCGGCGCGGTTGGGCAAGGTTAATTTGGCGGCGGGTGCTGAAGCCGTGCTCACCTTTGATCCTGCGGGCTTCATTGGTGTGGAAGTAACCAAAGCCGTGTTGGAAAATGAACTGGGGATTGATAGTGCGGTATTGAATGAGGGCACTATTCGTGCCGACGGCGGCCAGGTACTGATGACGGCCAAGGTCAGCAAAGACTTGTTTTCCAATGCCGTTAACAATAAAGGCATTGTGCAGGCCGGCAGTATCGAAAAACGCCATGGTGCCATCTTTTTAAATGGTTTGGGCGGTGATGTGGTAAACAGCGGTCGTTTGGATGCGTCGGCAACGGATGCGGGCGCTAATGGCGGCGATGTCACTTTGAGCGGCGACAATGTGACCCACAGCGGCATTATTCGTGCGGATGCCGCACAAGGTGATGTCGGTACCATAGCCATTGATTCACGGGGCACCACCTTGCTCACAGAAAACAGCGAGACAAGCGCAAGTGCCATTGCTGCTGGCAAGGGCGGCACAATCACCGTGTTAGGCCAGCATGTGGGTTTGTTTGATCAGTCGCTGATTGCTGCCACCGGTTTTAATGGTGGAGGTGAGGTGTTGTTTGGGGGCGATGAACAGGGCCTGAACCCGGACATTAGCAATGCCGATGCCATTTATATTGGCGAGAACACCACCATTAATGTGAATGCCACTACCGAGGGGGATGGCGGCAAACTCATTGCTTATGCGGACCTGTCTGCCAAAGTCTATGGCGTACTGACAGCACGCGGTGGTAGCCAGGGGGGTAATGGTGGTTTTATTGAAACCTCGGGAAAACAGTTTATTGATATTGGGGTTGCGCCGGATGCCGGTGCCGTGAGTGGTGACGGTGGTTTGTGGTTGATTGATCCTTATGATGTCACCATTAGCAACAACCTTAGTTCTCCTAGTTTCACAAACCCGTTTGTTCCCAGTGCAATTAATTCAAATATCAATGTTGGTGTATTGACTGACGCGCTAGATAACGATGGTTCTGTGGTGATTAGAACGAGTCCGGCAGGGGTGGATACGGGGGAGTTTGGTGATATTTCTATAGATGACCCCATTAATTATAGCGGTGGTGCAAGCACATTAACTTTAATTGCGGAACGCAATATTAATGTTAATAAAAATATTATTAGCTCTGGTGGTCAATTAAGTCTAAATCTCACTGCGAGCGAGTCTGCCGTTGGCGCAACTACGATTGCTAATGGTGTTAGTTTACAAACCCGTGGTGGAAATGTAGTTTTTAAAGGCGGCGTTAATGTGGTAGCTGGCGCCAGCATCACCACCGGTATTGGTTCTGTCACCACAAACAATGGCAATAATTCCGGCGATGTGATTATCGGTGGCACCATTGATACTGATAGCACCTTTAATGTCAATAACACTACGGGTAATGTGCAGATTCTCAATGGCGCCCGTGTTACCGCTGATGGCGGCATTATTGTTACTGGCAGTACTGATACCACGACCTCGTTTGAAGTGGGTGATGGCGACGGCAGTGCTGCCATCAATACCAACAATAACAATATTACCTTTAGTGACACGGATACTATTCAGTTTCTAAATGGTTCCACCATAAACACCAATGGTGGCGACTTGACGGTTACTAATGGTACGGCGTTTACGATTGGGGATGCCAGCGCTGGTGCCAGTGTTAATACCAATAATGGTGATGTCGTTATAGCAAGCGGTGTCAATGTCTCAGCTGGTTCCAGTATCACTACGGGTAGCGGTTCCATCACCACAAACAATGGCAGTAATCCCGGCAATGTGATTATCAGTGGCACCATTGATACCGATAATACCTTTAATGTCAATAACACCACAGGTAACGTGCAGATTCTGAATGGTGGCAGTGTTACCGCTGATGGCGGCATTATTGTTACTGGCACTACTGATACCACCACTTCGTTTCAAGTGGGTGATGGTGACGGCAGCGCTTCTATTAGTACCAACAATAACAATATTACGTTTAGGGATACAGATACTATTCAGTTTTTAAATGGCTCGACCGTAAACACCAATGGTGGCGATTTGACAGTGATCAATGGCACCGCCTTTACTGTGGGTAGCGCGGCTGCCGGTGCGGCCATTAACACCAATGGCGGCGATGTAACCGTGGGTGTTTCAGGAGCGGTTAATATGGCGGGGTCAACGGCGAATGCGGCGACTATTACCACGGTGGGTGGTGCGGTGGATATCACGGCCGCTTCCGTTGGCAATAATGTTGCTGGTAACATGATTGATAGCACCGGTGCGTCATCAGGTAATGGTGGGGATGTGTCTATTACCACGGATAGTGGATTAAGTGTTGGTTCTATTGTCGCTAAAGGCGGTGCAGCTTCTGAGGAGAATGGGCTTCAAGGTGGCGCGATTACGTTAACGGCTCTGAATGGTAATACGATTACTGCTACGGGTACCCTGGATGCTAGCGGTGGTGATGGCCAGCGAAGAAGCGGCAATAATAGCAACCGAAGCCGCAGTGGTGGGGCTGGTGGTGTTATTCAACTGATTACGAATGGTGAAGTTTCCATTGCCGCGGTTGAATTGTCCGGCGGTAATGCCGATGGGATTAATTCTCAAAATTCCAGAAATGGTGGTGCTGCAGGTTCGATTGTTTTTGGAGACACCGCTGCAATCCCTAATCCCATTAGTCCATCGAAAATTACGTTGTCTGGGAATATTACTGCCGTCGGTGGTGATCCTTTTAGAAACGGTGATCAAGGCAACGGTAGCAGCATAAATTTTAATGCACCTGTCATTGAGCTGGGTAATCCAGGTAACGCACAAAATCTAATCACTATTGACACACGAGGTAATTCTGATGGCTCAATGACATTTGGCGGTACGGTGGATACCCAGGCATCTGCTCCCGCCCCTGTTAATCTAACGCTGGAATCAGGAACAGCCGATATTACCATGCTTGGAGCTGTTGGTACCAGTGCAGGCCAGCAGCGCTTAGGGGCCGTTAATTTTAATACAGAAGGTGACGTTAAATTTAGTTCCGGTTTAACATTTGAAGCAAACTCGCTAACCGCCACGGCTATTAACAATTTCACCACTATTAATGCCATCGATACCGGAGTATCCATAATTACCACCGGCTTGGCCGATACCAACGGTGGCGCCATTCGCATTGGCGACGCCAGTACGGTGGCGATTAAACTTGGGGATCTGACAACGACGGGTGGTGCTGATGTTGACTTGACGGGCGGCAACAATGCCGGGCTGATAAGCCTGCGTGCTAACAACCTCACCGTGGGTGCCGTGTCGGCTACTGGTAGTGATTCCGTTGCGGCCAACGGTAATGGTGGCCAAGGCGGTTCTATCACCTTAACAGCCGATGCTCAATTGCTTGGCATTAATGGCGCGATTAATAATTCGGGGGGTGTTGCCACCGGTACCGGTGCTGGTGGCGCAGGGGCAGGCATCACTATTGCGTTGCCTAACACGACCGATTTTACCTTTGCCAATGACTTTATTTCAAAAGGTGGTGCTGCGCAAAGCGGTATCGCCGGGGCAGGTGGCAGTATTTCGGTCACGGCAAATAATTTAGCCGCCGGCAATACCTTGGCCATGAGTGGCGATGTTGACGCTTCTGGTGGTGATGCATCGGCTGCGGGCGCTGGCGGTACTGCGGGTACCATTAGCCTGACATCAAACCGAAACCTGGCCTCCGCCGGTAACCTGACAGCAGCGGGTGGCAACACAGCCGCGGGCGGCGCCGCAGGTACCGGTAATGATGTGACTTTAAATGCGGGTGGCAATGATGTGATTACCTTGACGGGCACTCTACGTTCCGCAGGCGGTACCGATGGTACCGTGGTTGCCGCCGGGGGTGACATTACTATCGAAGACGATGCCCGGGTTAATGATAGTGTTACCTTGGATACCGGTGCTGGCAGCGGCGATATTAATTTTCGGGGCACCCTGGTTAAAGGCACCGGCAATGGCGATATCAACGCAACTGCCGGTAGTGGCGACATTCAGTTTAGCGGTAATGTGGGTGCCAGTAACAACCGGGTGGGTACCATCACCCTAAGTAGCGCCAACAACGTCACCTCAAACAATCCCATCTTCGCCACTGCCATTAATCAAATCGCCGGTACGGGAAAAACGAATTTTCAATCCACGATTAATACCAATAATGTGGCGGGCATCAGCCTGACCGGCAATGAGTTTGACCTGCGTACAGTGACCACCAATGGTGGTGTGTTTATCGTGGAGGCCGATGGTCTCATTGACTTTAGGAGCGGCGTAGTGACCACGGCAGGTGGCGATGTTGACCTTACCTCCCACGGTGCTTCGCTGGACTTAAGCCAATCAATTACCACATCGGGTGGTGACTTGCTGGTTAATCTTGATAATACCAATGCCGCCAATAATGCCCTGACCATCTCCAGCACCATGAATACCGGCACGGGTGATTTTGAAGCCACCAAAACCGGGGCGCTAACCATTACCTCCAGTGGTTCCATTACCACCAATGGTGATGCGAGCGAAGTGCGTATTGTCGACAGTGGCGCCGTTGATATTAATGGCGGGATTACCACCGGTGGCGGTAAGATTACTGTCACCAACAGTGGTGCTATCACCGTTAATGAACAAGTGTCCACGGCGAGTGGCACGATTGATATTGCCAACAGCGGGGCATTTGTTATCACCAATAATGGTGTGGTGAATACCGCCGGTGGTGATTTTACCCTGCTTAACAGTGATTCGTTTGATGGCCAGAATGGGCGTATTACCACGGCGCAGGGTAATGTGGTGATTAATTCCCGTGGTGTGATTCAGTTGGGCAAGATCGAAACCACCAGCAGCGATGTTGCAGCAGAAGGTTCGTTGTCCGTTACCAGCACGGGCGGCATTATTACCCAATCAAGCAATACCGCGCAAAATCTGGCGGTTCAAGGCAACGCCGTGTTTACAGCCAACGATGCTGCCGCGCTGCCGGCCTTTTTTAATATCACGCTCAACAATACCAATAATCAGTTTGGTGGTAATTTGGATGGCTCGGTGAGTTTCAATGGCAAGGATGTCAGCTTGCGTGCCAGTAGTGCCACCATTAATCTCGGCGCTTCTACTGTCAACGGTACTTTAGATGTGGGGCAGATTAATGCAATCAAACAATCGGGTGCCTTGGTTGTAAGTGGCACCGCGACCTTTACTGCCGGTGGCAATGCCATTACCCTGAATGACACCACCAATAACTTCCAAGCGGGGGTTGTGTTGAGTAATTCCGGTGACAACGATGTGCAAATAAATAATGCCGGTAACCTATTAATTGGTAGTGGGGGTTGGAATCTGGGCAGTGGTAATTTAAGCGTAAGCGCCAATGGCATAGAGCAAAATGGTAGTAGTGGTGCAATTTTGCAAGCAACGGATGCCGCCGGTGCGCAGTTAACGAGTGGAAGCGGCCCCATCTTGTTGAATAACACTTCAAATAATTTTAATGGCGTGGTGGAGTTGAATGGCAGCAGCGCACAGGCAAGCATCTTGCGCGATGCTAACGACCTTGAACTGGGGGCGTCAACCCTGGGCGGCGATTTGACGGTAAATGCCGGTAACAATTTAACCGTATCAGAAACTATTACACTTGCGGAGCAACTGCCGGAAGGTTTTGGTAATAGTGCACTGACGTTAAATTTTGGTTTAAACGGCAATGGCAGCCAGCTTAATTTACAAGCCGCTTCTTTTGTGGCCAGCAATCTTGTTGTTAATGGCAACGCTGGCGCCGCGGTTGATACCTTGCTGATGAACAATGGCGATTATGAGTGGGTGATTGATGGCGCCAATCAAGGTTACATTGTGGATTTAGGCGCAACGGTGCGGGATAAGAACATACCGAGTATACCCAGGGAAACCCCGGCGCTGGCGTTCAGTAATGTGGAAAAAATTAATGGTGGCACCGGTGATGATACGTTTAGGCTCGTTAATGGTGGCACTATTTCGGCTGGTATTGATGCCGGTGCGGGTGATGACTTAATCGACCTGCGCGATGAGGTCGGACCCATTACCCTCAGAATTGGGCAGGATATTAGCAATGGTGTGCAAGATATAGAAGGTGCCATCGGCAATGGTGAAAACAGTACCCTGATTGCTAACAATGTTGCCAATACCTGGACAATTGATGGTGCGAATGAGGGGCGGTTAGACGAAGATAATTCGGATTTAGAATTTACCTTTGAAAATTTCTATCATCTTCGGGGCGGGGATAACAAAGATGCGTTTGTCTTTTTAGATGGCGGTAGTATCGCGGGCAGCATTGATGCCGGGGCTAATCAGAACACTGCGCTTAACACCCTGGATTTGAGCAATTTGGCGGGAAATTATGATTGGAATGTTACCAATAGCAATGCCGGCAACGTGCAAATAAACGGCGGCAACACCTTGATAAACAGCTTCAGTGCCGTGGATGAATTGCTGGGTTCCGCGGGGCGTGATGTGTTTACCCTGGGGCCGGGGGTGCAGCTAACTCGAATTAACGGCAATGGCAGTGACGATCGCATTAACGGTGCGGATCGCAATACATCTTGGGTGATTAATGAAGAAAATGCCGGTGACGTTATCGATAACGAGGCAAATGGCGGGCCCGCTAAAATTTACGAATTTGTTGCGATAGAAAACATCGTTGGTGGTACGGGAGAGGATATTTTTGATGTCAGCGATGTTAATGCCAAAATAGGAAATGTGAATGGCGGTGGCGGTGCGGCTCGTAACACCCTGGTTGCGGGTAATGCCAATAACACCTGGCAAATTGACGCCGATGACAATAATCAACTGATCAATGCCACGACCAACACACAAACCGCCGGTTTTACCGCCGTGGAAAACCTGTCGGGCGGCAGCGCCGGGGATACCTTTGTGCTGGCGGACCAGGCTGTGGTGGTAGGAACCATTGACGGTGGGATTGGCGAAAATCACCTAGATATGAGTGCTTATAGCAGCGATGTGCTTGTCGATTTACAGAATGCATCCGTCACGGCGGTGAATGGCGGGGGGGATAATGGTATTAGCAATATTGCCGAGTTCAGCGCCGGGTCGGGGTCGGATACGTTTAGCGCCCAAAGCACCTTAAATGATTGGATTGTCGATAACATCAACGCCGGTAACATTAATGACAATGCTTTTGTGTTTAACGGCTTCGAGAACCTGCAGGGTTCTGGTAATGTCGATAACTTTGTGGTGACAACGACCGGCTCAGTGGATGGCACCATCCGAGGGGGCGCCAATGATGATACCTTGCAGCTCAATTATGCCACGACCAACCGCACCCTGGTGTTTGATGGCGAAGAGGGCGCTAATGATGTTGTGACGTTGCAGGGGGATACTAATGGGGGCCGCAGCACATACACCCATGATATTAACCAGCCCAATGCCGTGGTTAACACCGCAACCGGGGCCGCGGCTGTTAATACCCAAACCGTTACCCTGCAAAACGTGGAGCAGGTTACCGATACCATGACGGCTAATGAGATAAGCTTGGTCGGCACGCTAGCGGACGATGACATACAACTTGGCGGAAACGGTACCAACAATCAAATGGCAGTGGCCGGTTTTACGCCCATTGTGTTTAGCAATAAAACCAATGTAAGCCTAAATGGTGGTGGTGCCAGTGATCGGGTTGTTGCCCTGGGGGTGTCGCCGGTTACGGCTAATCGCCTCACTATCGACGGGGTAACCACCATTGGTGAAACAGCCCAGGCAATACAAACGGATATTGCTGAATTACAAATAGTTAACGCCACAGGTGATGTGTATATTAATGAAGCCAATGACCTTGATTTACTCGATAGCGTCATTGGTGGTGGTTTTAATATCAGCGCATTGGCCGGTGATATTATTGCATCCGGTGCCTTAAACGTTACCGGAAATGCGGTGTTTACCGCTGGCAATGGTGCTGCGATTACTTTAGCCAATACCGCCAACCGTTTTTCCTCGCCCATCACCTTTGCGACCAATAACGGAGGCGAAACCCTGGGTGAGGTCATCTTATTTAACAATTTAGCCGTGGACTTGCAGGGCCTTACCAGCAGTGGCCTTAGTGTTACCACTAGCGGTGGCGATATCACCGGAGTGGGTGCGTTGCTGGTTCGTGGTTTGTCACAGTTTGATGCGGCCTCAGGTGATGTGTTATTGATTAACGATGGCAATGACTTTGATGTGTTGCGTGTTAGCAATACCGGTACACTGGACGTGAGGGATATTGATGACCTGGGTGTTGACAGCGTCACTGCCAGCACGGTTAGCCTGGCTGTTGGTGGTGCCATTAACGATGCGAATGGCACTGCGGTCAATGTTACCGCTGCCAGCGTTGCGTTAGTGGCAAATCAAGGTATTGGCCATAGTGATGGTTTAGAAACGGCCGTGGGGTCACTGGCCGTTAATAATGCCGATAGCGGCAATATTAATATAGCCAATAGCGGAAGCCTGACGGTGACCGAGGCCACCAATACGGGCACTGCCAGTGGTAATATCAACATTACCGCCAATGGCGATTTTACCCTCACTGGTGACGCCAGCAGCAGCGGTGCGGTGGAGTTCTCCGCTCAAAACCAGTTACAGCAACAAGCTGATATTGGGGCTGTCAACAGCGTTTCTTTATCAGCGGCAGATGTGACCCAACGTGGCAATATTAATGTTAGCGATACCGCGGCGAGTGTTAATGTGAGCAGCAGTAACGGTAATATCACCATGGTCGATGGCTTTGCGACTGAGACAACGGGAGGCAATATTAGCTATATCGCTAATGGCAATGTAACCGTTAGTACACTAAACGCTATTTACGGCGGCGGTGATGTGAGGATAAGCAGTGCCACCGGCAGTATCTTGGCCGCCCGAGATCCGGTGAGAACCTTGCCTAATGTCTCGGCCAACAATGCCACCTTTGTGGCGCCTACAGGGTCTCTGGGTACGCCGGAGCGGCCATTAGTGATTAACGCCAGAAATATTTTTATCCAGACCTTAACCAGTGCGCCACCGGTGTTTACTACCCGGCCGGATCGAATTGAAGATTTAAGCCGGGTATTATTAGGGGTCAATGAGGCTAAAGCGGAAGTGGGGGGTAACCAACGAACGGAAGTGGATTCGCTGGCGGTTATCGATCCGGCCATTTTTACCCAGGTTAAAAACTACCGCGAAGACGATAACGCGGTGAAGCTGCCGGATGACCAGCTATATAACGAAGATGACGATGATGACGATAGAAACAAAGTCGACCCGGATATTTTTGAAAGTGAACAGCCTTATGAAGCGGACAGCGCCAGTGTTAAGGATAAGGCCGATCAGGAGCAGGCACCTGTTACCGAAACCAATTAAGGCTTTGTTGTCTGCTAATTGGGACAGCGCCCCGGTTACGTGGTCAGGTGGTTGGTGGTAAAACGGCCCGTGCGACGTTTATTGCCACCTCAAGGGTTAATAACGGGGTTAGCGGATGATAATTCGCCATGGCCTGGTTAACGTGCGCGTCTCCAGGTAGACCACTCTAATTTCTATACTTGTATGCAATACATGAGTATTTTCGTAAAAATAGTACTGTTTTTGTTTGTAATTGCGGACCTTGCTGTGGCTGTTGCCGGCGATGATCCAGGCGGTGTCTTTAACGATCTTGATGCGCGTACCCAAGCCATCAAGTTGCGTATGCTGGACTTCAACCGTGAAGCGTCCATGTACGTAGCAGAGTCAAATTCCGAATTATCACTTCAATATAAAAATCGCCAACGCGCCGATTTCACCTTTGATGACGTGCTGCGTGATTATAAAAACAAATCTTACTTGCAGGCAATTAACCGTTACCACAATGGCCGGGATTTGGGCGTGATTATTTCCAAATATGAGTTGGCGTTACGGGTTGCCAATATTTATCTTGATTATGGGCTTTATGATTATTCCAGCCGCATATTTAATTCGCTGTTGGGCAATGAGGATTCTGCTGTGGCCAGCCTGGCGCGTTTTTATCTGGCGAAACATAATTACAAAAAACATTATTGGGATGAGGCCTTGGAAGGTTTGGTATCCGTTAAGGATGGTTTGCCGGATGATTTGATGAATCAGAACAGGATATACCAGGGGATTATTTACCAGCGTCGAAAACAGCATAAAGCGGCGATTAGTATACTTGAGAAAGTGCCGAAAACATCGAAAGCATACGTGTATGCGCAGTTTAATATAGCGATGTCAAAATTGCGGCAAGGCTGGTGGTCTGATGCCGAAAATAACATTGGCCTGCTATTAAATAACATTAGTGATGACACTGCATTGAGACGTAACCTGAGTGACCGCTTGTACGTTGCTGCCGGTTATTCCCAGTTGCAGCGAAAGTACTATCGGGAAGCAAAAGCATCACTTGGTAATGTTAGTGAGGGTGGGGCCTATTCGTATAAGGCGTTGTTGGGGCTGGGTCTGGTTGCCGCTGAGCAGGACGATTATGAAGAAGCGCTGCGAATTATGAACCAGCTAATCAGTACGTATTCACAGCAGCTTGTGACAGAGGAAGCTAACGTAGTGGTGCCGTTTTTGCTGGAGAGTATTGCATCGGTGGAAAAAACGGCGGGTTATTATGCTAAGGCTGTTGAGTACTTTACGAATATGATTGATGACATTGATATCGCATTGCCGAATCTTGAAAAAGGACTTTATGATAACGAGTTCGTTGCTAGTGCTGAATATGATGGTGGCTACGTCAGTTCCCTGGAGCGGCCCAGGCGAGGAAAATTGAACCGTTATTTGTTTGATCTGCTGGGTGACGGGCGTTGGCAAACCGCCAGTCAGAGCTTTCAGGATGTGAAGGAGCTGACGGTACTGTTAAGCCGCTGGGCGGTAACGTTTGAAACGGTAGGGCGATACCGCCCAAAGGCGTATAAAAAATACATGCGTTTGATGGCGACCTACAAAATACAGCTGGCTGATCTGAGCAGGGAGTATACCGCTTATCTACGGCAGGCGATCAAGGTGAAACTGCAGGCGCGGCGAGACTATTTTGTGAGTTACCTGAATCAGTCCACATTTGCGTTGGCACGAAATTATGATTATGCCTTGGGAACCCGGATATCCGTCACATTGAGCGGTCAGGTGGTTGATGAGGCGAAAGTAAGGCAGGTGTACCGCCGTTATCTGGATAATTCCAAAAAAACGGCCATCAATCGGCGTTCGGCACTGGCGCGTTTGGCTGAATTGGAAATTGATCACTATGATCAGCTAATGGCGGATGATGATTCAGAGAACCAACATCAAGGCCGCGCTACGCGACAACTGGATATTAGTATCGCCTTGATGAAAACGGCCCTGGCGGATTATCCCGAGCATAAGAAAAATGATTATTTACTGTATCAACTGATTAAAGCGTATGACAAGAAAGAAGACAGTGAAAACCTGTTGCTGACGATGCGGGCACTGGTGGATAACTATTCCCACTCACCTTTTTTTACTGAAATTCAGTTTAAACTGGGTGAAAAATACTTAACCGGCAATGAGTCCATTGATGCGGAGCTGGCGTATAGCGCCGCGCTGCAGAGGGGTAACGACGGCTCAGCATTTTATCAGCGTGCATTGTATAAGCGGGCATGGTCGCGTTTGCGGCAATCGTTATATGATGATGCCCTGGAAGATTTTTATGCGGTGTTAACGTTGTCAGGGATGGGTAGTCACCGGAAAATGACCGCCGCAGAAGAAACCTTGTATGATGATATATTGCGTGGACTCAGTTTGATTTTTACTAATCAAGGGGGGCTGGAACCACTGGTGTCATATTATAGCCAAGATCGGTCATTGCCGTTTGCCGGTGCTGTTTTTAGGACGCTGGGGGATACTTATCTTGAACAAAAGCGTATGCAGGATGCTGTCGCCGTGTACGAAGCGTTTGTAGAACACTTTCCGGACTCGCCTTTTGCGCCCTTATTTGTTGTGAAGGTTATCGAGACGTGGAGTAACCACGGTTTTAGGGAGCAGGAATTGGAGGCACGCAACCGTCTGGATGTGAATTATGCGCCGAGTAGTCCGTTTTGGACTAAGAATGAGATAAAAAAATACCCGAACATTAATGAGGCGCTGCAGGCAAACATTTTATACATGGCATCTTATTATCATAGTCGTTATCAGCGCAAAAATGATCGCAGTGAATTAACGCGGGCAAAGCATTGGTACGAACGTTATTTTACGTTTTTTAAGGATAAGGAGGCTGCGCCTAACACGCATTTTTTGTATGCAGAATTATTATCCGATGCAGGTGAATTAAGTCCGGCACTGCAACATTATGATCAAGCGTCAAAAACAAAAATGCTGGATAAACAAAGCGCAGAGGCAGCGTACGCTCGTATTGTGACGGTCAATACGCTGTCGCAACAGCCACAAAAGGGCGGCGTAGCTGATGCCGAGCTGCATGAGAAAAAAGTTACCTACACTCTTGAGTTTGCCAAGCATTATCCGGATGATAAACGGCTACCGAGTGCTTTGCTGCATGTGTTGGAAGTGTTGTTTAATCGCAAGCAGTATCAGCAATTGCTGGCGGCAGTGGCGCTTTTTCCTCAATCCGCTGATAAACCGCTGCGGGATAAAGTTGCGGTTATTACCGCGCACAGTCGGTTTGCATTGGGTGATTACAAAAGGGCCACGCAGCAGTATCAAAAATTAAAGCAAACGGTTTCAGTGGCGTTTGATCACGAAAATAACCTTAGCGAACGTTTAGCCGGTGCCATTTACAAGCAAGGCGAACTGGCTGAGAAGAATAGTGATAGGGTAAGGGCCATTCAACTTTATATGCAGGCGGTCGATTCTGCGCCAGATTCTGTTGTTGCTCCTATTGCACAGTTTGACGCGGCCAGTCTGTTGATTAAGAGCCAAGCGACTGAAAAGGCGATTACGTTGTTAGAGGAATTTAAACAACGCTATCCTGGTCACACACTGCAATCGCAGGTGAGTAAAAAACTGGCGCTGCTGTATCTTGAAGGTGATAACAGCGAAAAATCCGCGACAGAGTTTGAGTACATCGCTCAAGCCGCTGAATCGAACTCGGAGGAGCGGCGCGACGCCCTGTGGCAGGCGACGGAGTTATACCAGTTGGCTGGTAATGAGGTAAAGGCGCGACAGCTATTGAGCCAGTATGTGTCGAAGTATCCGACGCCGCTGGCGCCGGCAATGGAGGCTCGATTGAAGCTGGTAGCGCTTTACGGCAACGCGGGTGATACCAAAAGTCAAAATTACTGGCGCTTGTCGATTATTGATGCGGATAAACAGGCGGGGAACAATACGACTGCGCGTGCACGGTATCTGGCGGCGACAGCGGCACTGCAGCTGGCGTTGGAGCTTCAGTTAATATTTGACAATATTGACCTGGTGCCGCCATTAAAAGAACGTTTGCGGAGTAAGAAAAATGCCATGCGGGCGGCAATTGATGCGTTTGAACAAGTTATTATCTATGCGATAGAAGAAACCAGTACCCAGGCAACATTTCGGAGCGCTGAAATATACAGTGGTTTCAGTCGGGCGTTATTGGATTCACCAAGACCGGATGGTTTACAGGGGCTTGAGTTGGAACAATATGAGTTCCTATTGGATGAGCAGGCTTTTCCATTTGAAGAAAAAGCCATTGCGTACCATCAGTCGAATGCATCGCTGGTAAAGGGCGGGACGTTTAACGAATGGATTGGCAAAAGCTACGAGCGTTTGGCGTTATTGTTGCCATCCCGTTATGGTAAGCAGGAAAAGTTAGTTGCCTTTATTGAATAAATGACATGCAAGGTGGCTTATGCTGTGGATTGCACTGAGCGAACGTAGCTATTGGCACCGATGAGGTATGATATGAGTCCGATTATAAATACCCCAGATACCCCCTATGTTGCTGTTATTTTCACCTCGATAATGCCTCAGTTTGATAAGGGCTATGCGGTGTTAAATCGTCAGCTGGAATTGATTTTGACCCAGCAGCCGGGTTTTTTAGGCTTGGAATCTGCGCGGGCAGCGGATGTTGGAATTACGGTATCTTATTGGGACGATTACGCTGCGGTGCTACGCTGGAAACGGCAAGAGTTACACGTTGAGGCTCAGGAAAAGGGTAGGGCCTTGTGGTATAAGGCTTACAAAATTCGGATTTGCCGGGTAGAGCGTGAGTATGGCTTCGAAAAGTAGCGAAGTTGTCTGTTTGAAATTTGTTGCATTGCGATTGTGCAACGGTTGTGGGGATGTGTTGGGTATGTATGCAGGCTTATCGACTATAAATACGGTGTTAATTTGTGTTTATGATCATAATAAACCGGTATTATAGGGGAGGACAGTACCCGCTCAAATAGACGTAAATATGAAGGTAAGATGAATTTTTATAGACAGTTTGACTCAGTAAAACAAGTATAAACCAGACAATGCTGATCTGGGTCAATGTCTACGAATAGTTCCCGATACGCTTTGCATTAAAGTACACTTGATACAATTCCTCGCTTGCTGTTTAATTCAATCCACGTTTTAACGCAGGTAAAGAAACTTACTTTTAAAAACGTCACTCTATCTACTCTGTTGTACTTCAATAATTCTAATAAATTTACCGTTTGTATCATATTTTAAGTGTGTGTTTGGTGGATCACTCTTTTTTCGATCGCTGGATACGTTTATTAATTATGTATAACTATGCACTCAATTTTGAGGATACGGCACATGGAAAAGCAAGATACGTTAAAAACTGTTATTCAGGTAAATCGAATTATAGTCGGGTCATTAATGTTGTTATTTGTATTGGTGACGGATGCAATCCCGTTAGGGCTAGTTGCATTATTGCCACTAATGTCGGCGGTTATTATTTTATTCGGGGTTTTGGGTTGTCCACCGATCCCCGTTATTATTGCCCGCTACATTGAGAAAAAGTTGTATTCTGTTCCTAATAATGGCTACCAGGATCTGACCGAGCGGTATGCTGGGCATGCGGTTTAAATGCATGGGCGAGGAAAAATCGATCATTATAGGCCTTGGAGGTGCTGTGACAATTCTGCAACATTGTTACATTTCCACAACATGATTGTGTTTCCGCGACACGGATATCTCTCTGTCATCATCATGTAACACAGGCTGATCGGGGTAGGGGGCTGTTCCGGTCGTTACCCTAAACCCAACTGTGCATGTAATGTCAATCAACTGTTGGGTTTAGGGGTTTGTGTTAGCGGTTTGTGTTAGCGGTGTAAAATTGGTCTTTAACTGCACTTAAATTAAGGTCATTGCGCTTGATGAGAGGGCAGTTGTAAGACTGCGGTTTAATGATGGGTGTTACTCTTATAAAAATAGCCATATAAAAATAGCTATATAAGAATACGCATTAAGAATGCTGTTATTTTGACGCTATATTTTGCTACAATTTAGGGCAATTATCGTAGCAATGCAGGTTGGGCGTTATGGCAGCACGTAAGAAAAATGTGAAAAAAAGTAAGTCTAAGAATTTATCGAATACAACGTCCCGCACAAAGACGAGCGTAAAAGCCAAGACCAAAACAAAGGCCCAAGTTAAGGCTAAGGCCAAAGTTAAAGCCAAAGCTAAATCCGCTATTAACTCCAAAAAGAAATCCGTTGCTAAGAAGAAGCTGGGTAAAAACGTCGTTAAAAAGAAGGTTTCTTCGAATAAACGGCTTTCGCACAGTAAACCAGCTAAGAAAGTAGCCGCTAAGCGCAAAACCACGGCTAATGGGGTAGCACCTAAAGCGCCAGTCTCCAAAAAGAAAAAATCAGCGACAAAGAAAGGTAAATCAGTTGCACCGGTAAAAGAGGTGCTTAAGCAGGTTAAAACATCGGCGAGAAAAACCGATAAAGGTCGATCCTCTTCGACGAAGGCATTTGCGAAGGGCGCTACGGTGCGCATACGTGAAGGTCGGCACGCCGGTTTAACGGGTAAGATTGTTCGACAAGATTCCTGTTTGGGGACTTATTTTGTGAAACTTAATTGTTATCAGAAAAATGCCAGCTATAAAAATATTGAGTGGGGGCCGTATTTTAAATCACGGTTGGCTAGTTGAGGGTATTGCTGCGGCCTCGCACCAGGCGTACGGCGTATCGGGTATCGAGTGCTTTGGACGAGACCCCATCGGTGCCGAAGCTTATCACGTAAGCTTCCCCGTATCCGCGAGGGACTCTGGAGTTTGTCCAGTAATAAGCAGCTGGCGTACTTGGGAATACGCTAAGGTTGATACGAGGACTCTTACAGGTAATATCCACAATGGTTGCCAATTCGTTGAGTCGGGGAAGGCGCCAATCAGCATTTTTGCTATTTTTTTGCGTCATTTCCTTTAACGTATCGTTTGCCTCATACCATGTCAGTAGAGAGGCTTGGCCTGTGCAGGTTTTGCCATTCCAGGTTTGTCCGAGCGCGCACCGCATCCAGGTAAGCCCGGATTCGATATCCACTGCATGTTCATTTTCGATATCAAATCGCATCGATGGGTCATTGGTTTGTTCGTTGCACGCGAGTGCATAAGTCGGTGAGGAGAGGGCTACTACTATAACAACTATCATAGTCAGTATGAGGTTCATCGCAGTCCCATATAGTCGGTGTTGAAACGTATTAGTATTTTTTAAAATAAAAGCGTTAGTGAAAATGTTAATAAAGAACGTTGTGCGTAGAGAAGCTATTGGTATTAAACGTTATCAGCAGAAAAAATGCTGTTCGTAGCAACAGGTGCTACGAACAGCTAAACATAATGATGTGACGATTACTTGGCGACGGGATATCCAGGCCCGCTTTTCACCGGTACAGCGCCATGTTGCTCATCTTTGGCGGGGTCAATTTTGACGCCACGGTGCGTATACGTTGCATACGCTTCCATCGCAATCATGTCATCACCGCCAAGGTCAAGCATCTGGCCTTGCATTGGCACTAAAATACACCAGTTGATCATCTCGCGTAATGTGCCGACTTTGCCCAGGTTGGTCTGATATTTTGGCCAGGTGTGGGGGTTGGAAGCCGAGCCGTCAGGGTGACAATTACCACACGCTAAACCATTGGTGCCGAGTTTAGGGGTGTGCCAGAGGTCATCGCCTTTTTTAACTGCTTTGAGCAGGGTGTTCATTTGTGTTTTCATCTCTTCTTTGGATACAGGTGATTTAGCCTGTACCGGGTTAAGAAAAACAACGGCGAACGCTATACTAATTGCAGTTAAACAGAACAACGCATATTTAGAGTGTTTCTTATGTTTCATAATACCTTCCTCCGTTAAATTAGATTTTCAGTCCACGTTTCAGGTTTGCAGGGAGCAGGTCAGAGAAAGCCCTGTAATCCATCATTCCTGCAAAATCGGACTGTAACGCCACATTGTGCGTACCCAAGCCGTCTTCAAAATCACCGGGATCTGCACGGTTCATTTTGACATCAGGGTAAGGTAATTTAATGGGAGGATAAGGCCACGGCCATGATGTGGATAACAGGCCAGATGAACTTATGTTGCCTATTTTGTTATACACAACCTGATGAACATGGCCATGTATCGATACAACACGCTCAAATTTACTCAGGATTTTGCGGATTTCCGGTGCATCATAGGTTTGGAAGTTCCAGCGTGGATAATAATCCCAAAGTGGTGAATGTGTCATAATGACAACAGGTGTGTTTTTAGGTAGGTTTTTAACGTCTTTCGCTAACCATTCCAGTTGCTCTGAGCCAACCCCCCAAGCGCCACACTTGTGACACTCTAGTTCTTCCATCCACGCCATACGTTCGTGGGGAGTCAGTTTTTTTGCCGTCCAGAAATCTTTTACCAGAATGGAGTTCATGCCGATAAAATGGACCCCATTATGATCAAAGGACCAGTGCTCATTGCCGAATAAGCCTCGCCAAGCTTTACCCATATCGAGGTAATAGTCATGCTCGCCAGGAATAATGCGGTAGGGCATTTTTAGTTTGTCGAGAATTTTTTTACCTTTTACAAGTTCTGCTTCTAAACCAGTTTGGCCAATGTCCCCTGCATACAAGACAAAGTCGGGTCTTGGAGACAGGCTATTGACGTCGGCAACGGCTTTTTCAAGTATGCCGTCAAATTTATGGTCTTTGATATCGTATAAATGTGCATCAGTTAAAACAGCAAAATTAAAGGGTTTAATTTTCTTGGTTGCTGCATGAGCAACACCACCAAACCCAATCATACTGTTCAGACTTGGCGCGAATATACCCGTAACAATTGTTGCGGCTCCAGCTTTCGTGGACATTCCTAAAAATTGTCTTCGGGAAACTTTTTCCATGATCAATCCTCCTACAAAGTTGTCTATGCAAAGCTCATGTTATAGTAAGTTTAGACTAAGTCTACTTTAAAACTCAGTAAAGGTCATTAGACTTAGTCTAAATTAGTAACATAATCATAGGTTGTTTTAAAGCGGTTTTTTATAAATAAGTAGAATAAATCTAAAATAAATGAATCGATGATATCTTTGATGTCATTATTTCTTTTAAAAACAATGCCTTGATAGTGCTCTGTAGAAAAAATAACATTCTCTAATTAGTGTAGCAGGCACTATAAAATTTTCCTTATATCTACCTATTAATTTAGTGGCTTTTGTACTTTTTTTCTTCATTTAAGAAAGTGTTAATTAACTAATGTGTTAAATGCTGTCATCGATAACTAGGCGCTATCGCTTGGCCAGTGCGTAAACACGGACTTGGCAGGGTATTAATGCAGTTATTGTGCCTATGCGTAAACTAATGCGAAGAATTTTAAGGTGTTTGTGGTAGGTCGATTATTTTTGGCTGATCATTCTAAGTTGATCATCCTTGGCTGATTGATACGGGCAAAAATATGAATGCTAAAAAATGCATCCTGAAAATGAATGCGGAGAATGAATACCAAAGTGCTTGATGGGGGGGGGGGATCAGTTACTTATTATTTTGGTGGTTTATAAGATCCGATGGCTTGCACCGATGGTTTGGGTGAATGTTCCTGAAAGAAAAGCCTGGTTCGCAAAGTCAGGCCAGGTGATGGCGGCGGCCGCGACTTCATCTATGATGGTGTTGGCGTTCTTGATGGCTAGTTTTGTCGCCAACCCAAGCAGGTCATTACGAGTGAAGTTATCGTCTTTGCCATTAATCGTCATTTGGTGGCGGGCGGTGAAATGACTGCCATACGCATAGGTGAGGTCATAAGCTGGGGATAGCTGCCATCTACCGGAGTGATCCATTAGATATGAAAAGTTTTTTGTGTGGTCATCTTGATTGCGGGTAATAACATTAAAGACCATGCGCCGGTATGCTTTTTCCTGTTCCTGGTGTGACTGAGTTAACGCAAGGGTTGCACGCAAGTAATCCTCATAGTCAATGAGGCGGGGGATATTAAAGTCTTTATGCAATAGACCGCATAACGATGCCATGTGTCGCTTGATACCATCGGGCTGGCGGTCAAAACGCCTTACCATAAAATGGGATCGACCATTTTCCTGTAATAAATGGGTGTGCGCCATGTCGATGCCCGCGGCTTTTGCCATTAGTGAATAGGCGTATTCGAGTTTCCCGAACTCCTGTGGTTCGCCTTGGGCGCCATCAAATTTTATCATCCATAACTGGTATCCTTCGGGGCATTGTCCGAGGCCAGCGATAACGTCATTGGTTTGTTGGTTCCAGGCAATAACCGCTTTTGGGTATTGCCCGCCGGCAGACACACCCACTTGCATTATGTCGCTGGATTTTACTTGCAGATCACCTTGGATGACATGGCGTGCTTCATCGACGAGTTGCGCTATTTCCAATGGGGCTTGGAGCTGTTCGTTATCTACTTGTTCTGCGGGTAAGTATTCCAGTGCGCCAACCGCTCGTGTGCCAACGTAGAGTAATTTTTGCAGCGGTGACAATTGGTATCGATTGTTGCCCTGTTTATTTCGGAAGTACTGCTCAATAATGGCATTGCCAAACTGGTCTGGCAGGGAGTCTGCAAAGATGCCTAACAGCCCTTGAAACGCGGGGTCTCTATTGGGGTAAGTAAATATACGGGATGATAACGGTATTTCAAACGGGGATATTGAGTGGCCTGTGTTGATGAAAATGGGGTCGTACTGAAATGAGATTTGATTATCAATCTCGGCCAGGGCGCCAACCCGCTGGCCCCACATCTGAACTTCACATACGAGTTCCTGTGCCATGGTTTATTGTTTTTTGCTGGCCCGCTTTCTAATGCGGGTTGTTGTTTTACCCATAAGCTTGTCCATGGGGCTGATTGCGGGTTTAGTATTAAGAATATTTTCTAGCTTGTCGAGTTTACCAATGGCACGGAATACCGCAATAAGCCGCACCACGCTAATTTCTCCGGTTTGTTCAAATTTTTTGTAAGTACTTTTAGAAATACCAGCGGTTTGATAGACGTCCTTTTGGGAGAGGTTTTGACTCAAGCGCTGTTCTGCCACCCATTGGGCTAATGTAAGTGCGATTTCTTGATCGCTATTAAGGGCTATTATTATGGTCATAACGTGTCAAATATGGCAATAAAGATCAAAATAATAGTAATAATTTTTGGTGTAAGCAAGCCCTATGATGGCTTAAATAAAAAAAATGTCAATTTGACTGGGTTTTGTGACGGTATGCAAATATACGTGAATATTATTTGTGTACAGTTGTTAAATATGATTAACTGATAATCAACGTGGCTGCGATGCGGATAGTGGATCACGTTAATAATCAGTATTAACGATAAAATCAAGACACCATTGAGTTTACATAATATTGGTGCTTGCGTGGTATTAATGTGTTGTCGAGTCGTTTAGTTGCATGTTGTTGTAGGTGTTATTATGGTTGTTCATCAGTTACATCGTTTTTTAGGTTCGTGTCGTTCTATTAACCTTCATTATTTGGCAGACAAGTGTCCGACGTTTTATAGCGTTGGGCTGTTAATGATTGCTTTTGTCGGGTTTGCCTATCTTTTGATATTTCCAGCGCTCGTGTTTTATGGGCTTGCGCAGTTATCGTATATTGCTACTAGCACGGTTCAATCGGACACTTATTTATCGTCATTATTTTGGTATGCGCTTGTGGTGTTTGGCACGGGTATCAGCTATCACATATTTACAATAAAGTTTGCATTACCTAAAGGGTTTGTGCTTGAGCATAACAAAACCACGGCAAAATTATTTAGTGCGGCGAAACCTCAGGGACAGGGGTGTTTGTACCCGCGTGTGAATAATATTATCCTGAGCGATCAGTGCGAGTTTGAGTTGGTGAAGCATCCTGCCTCAGGTATTCCTTTTTGGACTAAGAATGTATTAGTGGTGGGGTTTGGTTTTATGCAAAGTCTCCCGCCGAATTATTTTAACAGCGCGGTTACTGAAAAACTGTTGCAGTTTTCAAAACGCAAGCATCCACTTATCAATTGGCTTTCGCAGTTAGGGTGTGTATGGCAGCTTTACCCCGCAGCCTTTAAACAAAGAAATAAACTGGGTGACCAGTTCATTTTCTGGTTTTTCAAATATTATGCACGATTTTACCAGAAATTTTCGGTTCATTTGAAAAATAAGGCTGAAATGCTGGCAGATAGTTTTGCATTAGAATATGTTAATGATGTCGATTTACTTGAGACGATTGAAGCGCAAATGGTATTACGTCAATTTTTTTCGCAAACGTATTGGCCAACGCTAAACCATCTTATTAAACGGAATCGGGTCGACCCGAAAGACATTCGCCCCTTCAGTGCATTACCCGCAGCAATACAAAAAGCATTAACCCGGGGTAAAATAACGACAATGCTTAAAGGAATATATGCTGAATCTGGCGATGTTGGCAGTGGTATTCCCACCTTGCAAACGCGTATGGATAATATTGGCCATTCACGGGTGAGAATTCCGACGCTTAGTGAAATCAATTCAGCTGAATATTATTTTGAGCATGATTACGAGGAGGTGGTGCGCCTTATGGATTCGTATTGGGCGCATAATGTCATTGAAAAACGGCATGGTATAGAAAACAATAAGCGAAAGGCTTTGTCTAGTACGCCAGCTGATATGGTACTAGCCCCTAATTAGGCTTAAGTGCGCATAGGTTTAAGTGCATAGGCTTAAGTACATAGGCTTAAGTACATAGGCTTAAGTACATTGGCGTATTGAGGGCTAAAGTATTCCGCATTAAATAATTTAGCACTAAACAAAATGGTTGTTGTTATAGCATATTGTTGTTGAGTGTTTTTGCCAAGTATCGTTATCGGCTATTTTTGAAGATCCTTTGTGAATCCCCGTTGATTGTTCACAATGGCGTGTGCCATGTTTCCTGGTATAGGAAAAAAGGTGGGAACCGGTTGGATGCTAAAGCCCGAGAACATGAGTCGCTTGCGCGGGCGTTAAGTGATCCAACCGTTATTTCCGCGATTATGGACAGGTTGAAACGAATTTTGGGTGATGTGGTAGGTTGATATGGCAATGGGTCAATCGTGGTGATGGCCGTGAGGGCCATGCACATGACCGTGTTCTAATTCTTCTTTGGTGGCATCACGAATATCAACGATTTTGACTTCAAAATTAAGGTGATATCCAGCAAGCGGGTGGTTGGCATCTACCGTCACGGTTTCGTCATTGACGTCGATGACGGTTACGGACACATGTGTCCCATCAGGGCCTTCTGCCTGATATTGGGCGCCAATTTTAACCTCGTCCTCTTGGCCAAATAATTCACGTGGTACGGCTTGTTGTTTGGAGTCGTCACGTACCCCGTAGGCATCTTCTGGCGAAATGCGAACACTTAATTCTTCACCAACGGATTTACCAACTAAGGCTGTTTCGAGTCCTGAAATGATATTGCCAGCACCATGTAAATAGGCGAGCGGATCGCTACCTTCAGAGCTATCCATCAGGTTTCCGCTATCGTCAGTCAGCTTGTAGTCGATACTGACAACCCTATCTTTACTAATTTGCATGATGCTCTCCTCAACAGGCCAGGCTTTAAAGCGCCTACTATCATTCACCCCCATTACTCTGTTTTGATCGCCGTAATGGATCGCTGTAACGAATTGTCTGATTCAGAGACGTGTCTGATAGTAGAATGAGGCGCTACATTAACATGTTTTTCCGATGAAATAAAAAGTAATTTGGAAGTTAGGCGTTATTGGGAGATTTTCGTGAAAATTGAGGCAGATATCCAGTTTTAAAACCTAACAATTACCTCAGGAATTCCTTGTGTCGCAGAAGGCTGAAGGTGTTAGGTGTGGGGGAATCATCATTGGTAGTTAGCAAATTCCAGGGCTTTTCCGCTGGTGTTGACTGGTCTAGCAGAAAAACCGAGGATACCGGCAATAGCGATATGTTGGGTTTGCGTTTTAAAAAGAGTTTGGCGAAGATTCTTCTTTGTTAATTTTGATTTCATCTTCTTCAAATAATTTTTCCAGGTCTTCACGTACCTCCTGGGTTCGTGTAATCAGTTGTTCTTCGTCTTTATGTACTTCATATAGCTTATAAAACGCCTTAATATCGTGTTCTTTGAAGGTGTTTGCAGATCGCTCTGCACGTGATTCGCTGTATCCCAAGGCCACTAGTCCACGCTTGCCCAATTGTAGGGCCGACTCAAAGGTATCGCGTTCTATCATCGTCACTCCTTTGTCCATGAGGTGGTAAGCGTGCACCATGTCCCAGGCGCGGGCAAGAATTTTTACATCTGGATATTGATGTTTAACTCTCTCGGCAATTTCAATGGTGGCATTCCAGTCATCTGTAGCCAATATCAGTAGCTTTGCTTTTGAAATACCGGCGGACTCTAATAATTCCAGGCGGGTGGCATCGCCATAAAATACTTTAAAGCCAAAACGCTTGACACGTTCGATGTGTTCCGGATTGTGGTCAATTACTGTTGTGGGTATTTTTTTTGCGTGTAGCAGTCGTGCAATAATTTGTCCAAAACGGCCGAAGCCTGCGATGATGACGCTGTGATGTTCATGTATAACATCGTCATCGGGTTTTGTGATGCGTGCGGCAAAGCGTGGCTCTATTATTTTGTCGTTAATAATGATGAGGAGGGGCGTTGTTAGCATTGATAAGGCGACGGCAACAACAAGTATGCCGCTGATATCTGTGGGCAGTATTGATAGGGATGTTGCAATACTAAAGATAACAAATGCAAATTCCCCGCCCTGAGATAATAAGAATGTAAAGAAATAACGCTGGCTGGCTGGCGTTCCGGTAAAGTGACTCAGTATGAATAACACGGCCATTTTGATGGTGACTAAACCAATGACGACACCAAGAATCAGTAAGGGGTTATTGATTAAAAGGCCAAAATTAATGGACATGCCGACGGACATGAAAAACAAACCCAATAAAAGTCCTTTGAAAGGCTCCAGATCAGATTCCAGTTGGTGGCGATATTCAGATTCAGCCAATAACACGCCAGCCAAAAATGTACCCAGCGCCATGGACAAGTCAACAGCTTGCATAAGCAATGCGATGCCTATGACCAATAGCAGCGAAAATGCTGTAAATATTTCTCGGGACCGAGTGTTCGCAATAAGTCGGAATACCGGTAATGTGAGATAACGACCGCCAATTATAATGGCAAGAATTACCGCCACCACTTTGAGGGTTGACAGCCATGGATCGGTTTCGGCTTGTTGTGACGTTGTGACGGCCAGTAGCGGCAGCAATGCGAGTACCGGAATAACAAAAATATCCTGAAACAATAAAATGGAAAAGCTGGTATTGCCCACCGGAGTCGACATCTGGTTTTTTTCGGTTAGTAGTTGCAACGCAATTGCGGTAGAGGATAATGCCAGCCCTATTGCCGCGACCAGAGCGATGCGCCATTCCATTTGTAGTACTAAAGCGAGGGCGAATAATGCGGCGGTGGTTAGCAGTACCTGTGCTCCGCCAGTACCAATGATGGGTTTTCTCATGGACCACAGGCGCTGAGGGTTGAGTTCAAGCCCAATCAAAAATAAGAGCAGTACAACCCCGAACTCTGAAAAATGCAGAATATCTTCTGCATTGCTGATAAATTTCATACCCCACGGGCCAATGAGAATGCCCGCGGCCAAGTAACCCAAAACCGATCCCAGGCCGAGTTTTTTGGCAATGGGGACTGAGATAACTGCAGCGGATAGATATACTAATGCATTAAATAAAAGGCCGTGATCATCCATTGATGCTAGATTCCTTGACGGATCGTTCTACGTACGGTGGGGCGATATGGCATTGATGTATGGCTTTTGTTTTCATATATCCTCATAGCGGTGTTTCTGGTTTATTTTCTGGGTTATTGATTGAGTCAATGCTCCAGTTTAACACGATGCTTGGTTAATGTCGGAGTGGGTAAGTGGTATTGATGATCTCGAAACCGGTGTTTTAGTCTATATTTGAAAAAAACGACATATAACGGTTATCAGGCGGGATGATGTTGTTAGGGTGAAATCGATGTTAGTGATGTGGCTCACGGGGTAGAAAAAGGCCCGCCAATGGCGGGCCAGGAGGAGCATCTAACTTAATTGGAGCTGAGGTGCCACACTTAAGTCGATGGGAGTTTTAAATCAAGCATGCTGCTTTTTAACCTCATGCTTTGTACAATGCCAAGCTTGCTGAAATGATGTTCTGCTAAGTATTGTCGTGCAATAACATAGGGCTGCCAGTCACACACTCCCGAAAGTACGATAGGTATTGCTAGTAAAGGCAGCAAAATGCTATAGCCGAGCGGGGATGCGTTGGTGATTAGTGGTACACAAATTAAAAAAGCGCCAAACAATATCTTGCTGTATCGAGTTAAATGGTTTGTCATGTGAGTATCCTCCAGTCCATTAATAGAGAGTTGTGTTAATGATCAATGTGTGTACACCCATGAAGCATGTTAACGGGTTAATGTTTTCGTGCATCAGGAGTAACCCTCGATGGATATGTGTAAAGCCAGAAAAACCGGGCATTCAATCAGGCAATGGATGAGAAAAGACGGATTTCACTGGGTGTGAAAGCCCTATTGTCCATGCTTTACACAGAGCAAGCACTGCTCTCATAAACTCAGTGTTGAGTCGAATTTGCGACGATGCAAAAATACAATTTAACAATATATGCTATGTAACTAAAACGATCCTTTTTACAGACCTGTAATTGCCCGGAGAGGTATCCATCTATAACACGGGCAATACGTTTATTAAGTCAGTCGATGTTGCTTGCTAGTGCCTCCTTTGGTTGTCAAAATCTGGTTGTAGAAATTTGATGATTAATAACGCGTGTTTCTGTTGTGTCTGGTAAAGGAATAGCAATCCTGATGCCAATTGTTTTTTGAGTTATGATGACGTGATGTAACTTGCTGTTTAAGTTTGTTTTTGTAAGATGAATAGGGCGTGGTCAGCGTTATTGTTAACGCAGATGATCGTTGTTTATTGCCCCTTTAATGTGCATATAACCTTGCCAAGGTACAGAACAGGGCATGAGGTGTTGCGAGTTGGGTATGTCGGTGGGGTACTGCGCGTCAGAAAAATAACAAATAAAGGGTATTGTGTGGCAGGTTAGCGACGCACACTCTCAAGCTGTGCTTTGTGTTTTCTAAACAGTTGCAGGTTATGGTTCATCGCATCAGTACGGTCGATGTATTTATTAGTCGCAAATTCCAGGTCGGCGAGTTGTTGTTTTATTTCATTAATATGAATGTCGATGCGCTCAACTTCCTCAGGTACCTCTGTGAGCGCCCTGGTTTCCATGCGTCGCGCCAGTGTTTTTTTCAGCAGTGCGATAATTTTGTTGTTTAATTTGAAGTAATCGTTAAGCATGGCTTGCGTTCCGGTTTTAATAATATTGTTTTTTATCCATAGGTACTCTTCAATACGGATGCTGGATTCCTGCGCGGCTTGTTTTTCGATTTCTTCATAGTGCCGGGATACCTCGGGGGAAGCGTTTCGGTTAATTTCAAGCAGTTGTTTTTCGCGTCGCTTTACTTCTATATAGAGTAATACCTGCTGCTCATTCAGTGTGTCACCATCGAGTGATTCGTCGCGGATGGCGGGGGGAGGGAGGGGCGGGGTAGAAGCATTGCTGCTATCACCATCACTATTGCTATCACTAGCATTGTTATTACAGCCTGACAATACCAGCATGATAGCAAGCAGGACCAAGGTCATCGGAGATAGAGAATAGGCTACGGTTTTCATTATAAAGCTCTACAATATTTACGGTTCGGCACAATCAAAGCTTTAGCCTGTGCGCTGTTTTTGCGATATTTATACCTCTTGTGGTGGGAGTAGAGGGACGTAAAAATAGTAAAGTAGGGGGCGCAAGTTGTTGATAACTAACCGTAACGGTAGGTTTGTTGAGGCTGGGGCTGGTGGTGTCCGTTGATTGTGTCACTGTGTGGTTTTCTAAACAAGATTAAGGTGTGCTGGTGTTGATTCAGTGTTGATTCCTCCGTTACAAAAAAGCAGGTTGTTCAGGCAAAACCGTTAGCATACTCCCGACGATTTAGTTAGGGCTCTTTTCCACCATGTCTAAACTGGCTTGCACGCATTTCAGGATTCCATAGTCGTAGTTTTCCTCAAGCGCCTCATGTATGGGCTTTAGGCGTTGCTGGTTATCGTCGTATAGGAGTTCAAATGCATTTACAATGTCCGCATATTGAGACTCTGTTAAGGGTAAAACATCTTGTGCCTGCAATAAACCGGCGGATATGGCTTCGGCGAAATGCCCATATATCGTTGATGGTTTTAAATCACGTACTCGGGAAATTGTTTCGACATCGTTGCCCTGGTGGTGCAAGTGTAATGTTTCGTTAGTGGTGTCATTTAAACTATTATGTAACAAAGCAGGTAGCGGGTTGTTTTTTATTTCGGCTAAAAATAAATGGCCATAGCGTTTTAGTTTTTGCTCGCCAACACCCGCAATTGATTTCATTTCGTCAAGATTGTTAGGCCTGATTCGAGCCATTTCATGAAGGGTTTTGTCGTGAAAAATCACATACGCGGGGACTCCTTGTTCCTCTGCTAGTTTGAGGCGAAGTTCTTTGAAGCTGGTATACAAGGGTTCATCACTGCTGCGTATTTGTTTGGCCGGTGACGCGGAAGCGTTTTTAGTGTCCTGCGCTTTTTGTAATTTGCGCAAGTTGATTTTTGTTTCGCCTCTTAATAATGGGCGGCATTTTTCCGTTAATTTTAAGGCGCCATGACCTTCGTTGTCGGTTTCTATAAAACCCAGTGCAATGAGTTGGCGGAATATACTGCGCCATTGCATATTATTGTGTTCTTTGCCAATACCAAATGTGCTTAATTGGTGATGTTGGTTTTGCTGGATACGTTCATCATGCTTGCCGGTCAGGATATCGATGACATAATTAACACCAAAGCGCTGGCCGGTACGGTAAATACATGATAGGGCCATTTGTGCGGCGACGGATCCATCCCAGGTTTCCGGAGGGGTAACACAGTTATCGCAGTTACCGCAGGGTGTTGTCAGGGTTTCACCAAAATAGGCCAGTAGCGATTGCCGTCGACAAGTGGTGAGTTCGGTTAACCCAAGCATGGCTTCTAACTTGTGGTGTGCAATTTTTTTGAATTGTGGATCAGAGTCCGCGTCCAATACGAATTGCCGCAAGGTGATGACATCCTGCAAGCCGTATCCCATCCAGGCATTTGCGGGTTCTCCATCACGTCCGGCTCTACCGGTTTCCTGGTAGTAGGCTTCAATACTCTTTGGCAGGTTCAAATGCGCCACAAAACGGACATTAGGTTTGTCGATACCCATGCCAAACGCGATAGTGGCGACAATGATAAGGCCATCTTCGCGTAAGAATCGTTCTTGATGATGTTGCCTTACTTCGTCGGGTAACCCGGCATGATAGGGGAGTGCGGTGCGGCCCTTTGCCGATATCCAGTCTGCCACGCTCTCGACTTTTTTGCGTGACAGGCAGTATATAATGCCTGTGTCATTAGCGTGTTTATTGTTAATGAATCGCCACAATTGGTCGCGAGGGTTTTGACCGTCAGTGATTGCATAATGAATGTTTGGGCGATCAAAACTGTTAATAAATACAGTGGCCCCAGTGAGGTTGAGTTGCTCAACTATTTCTTGTCGGGTGCGTTGGTCGGCGGTGGCGGTTAAGGCAATGCGTGGTACACCGGGGTATCGTTCGTGTAAAATCGAAAGCTGTTGATATTCTTTGCGAAAATCATGTCCCCATTGTGATACACAGTGAGCCTCATCAATGGCAAATAACGAAATGGATAGCTGATCCATCAACCTTAGCATTGAATGGCTTAATAAACGTTCCGGTGCTACATACAACAGATCTAATTCACCATTAATCAATGCCTGTTCATTACGTCGCAGCGCTGCTGCAGTGAGGGTTGAATTAAGAAAAGCCGCACGTACGCCCAATTGGTTCAGCGTGTTAACCTGGTCTTGCATTAATGCAATCAGTGGAGAGACAATAATGCCAGTGCCTTGTCGTACAATGGCGGGGATTTGATAGCAGAGTGATTTCCCACCGCCCGTTGGCATCAGCGTTAATACATCCTGGCCTGCGATTAAGGCACCTATAATATCCGCTTGATTGAAGCGAAAATCCTGATAGCCATAAACGGTTCTAAGTATGTTGTAAGCGTTTTGCATGTAAAGCAATCGTTAATTGTGGTGACGCAACGTCTTTATGTTGTTTAAGACACTATACCCCTCAGCTGTCACCGCCTACTGGTGGTTTTGGCTCGTCTTATATGACAGTACAAGACCGGGGTTTGCAACGAATTGTTGTTTTCGGCGTCATTCCCGGCGTAAAAAGTACGGTGCAGTGGTGGGTGGTGCATTCGGGGGTTCCCTTGGGGGCTGCCCGATGGTACGTTGGCAGGGCCGCCATCCGAACATGGCTTTTATTGCCTGAGATTGTTGTGGTGTATAGTGTTAAGTTATTGAAAAAAATACACTTTAAGTCGGCAGGCCCCTGCTAATGGCGAGTATTGTAGCACAAGTGGCGATAGGCGTTAACTCGAGTGAGGTTCAGTGGTATTTACGTGTCTTTCTTTTGATTGGCGCAATTCGATAGCCTCACAGGCTTTATTGATGTTGACTGTTTTTAGGTTATATGGAGATATTAAGTGACGGAGCATTCAAAGTGTGATTTTGTTTACGTTTTTTTTTGCAAAAATAATGCGTTGTTGTGAGGGGGGCTGATTGACAGTGTGGAAATATTGACTGGTTGGAGTGCGTTGTCGTGGGCCGTGTATTTCATCTGCGGCAAGCTTGTTTTTGTTATCGAGGTATTTACGTTGGAAATTGAGTGGTGACATATTGTACCGTTGCTTGAATGCTTTTGAAAATGCCGCGCAGGATTGGTAGCCGCATGAATAGGCCACTGTTGTAATGGAGTTATCGGTGTATTGGAGTTGGATGACAGCCTTTTCCAGCCGCACTCGTTTGATGTGTGAGTTGAGGTTTTCGCCAACCACTGATTTAAATAGTCGATGAAAATGGTAGGGCGACAGGTATGACATTTTTGCAAGTCTTTCCAAGGTTAATGGTTTGTTAATGTTATTTTGTATATACAAAAGTACGTTGTTGATTCGAGATTGGTGTTGACTCGTTGTTTCGTCGTCCATACGTTCCCCGTTGGTCGTATTCGTAATCTACCATTTACCGCTATCAGTGTTGCCGGCAGAAACAACGGTACCTCACCGTTCTTTCTTGCCGCGTAAGCAGGCCTTACGAGCAATTGTTAAATTGGCGGGTTACTGTTCATATAGGTTACTGACGACAAGTTTTAAAATTCTTGAAAAATTATTTTTAGCATTTAAATGAGCGGTGGAACGTGGGATGTATATTTTCAATAAAGTGAAATAGAGGTTGGTTGTTATGCGTTTGTTGGAATATGTTTGTTTGGATGTAATGGCGCGGAGATTTAAAATTTTTCGGATATAACCGGTTTATCTCCACGCATGTGGGGAACACCTCAAGAAACCATGAGGGAGATTCAAATCATGCGATTCATCCCCACGCATGTGGGGAACACCGATACAGTTGCGCACGCAATTATTAAACCAGCGGTTCATCCCCACGCATGTGGGGAACACGCGGATCGAGTCGCCGTACTACACATGCACGACGGTTCATCCCCACGCATGTGGGGAACACCGCTAAAAAATATGCCTCAATCATTAATTCAACGGTTCATCCCCACGCATGTGGGGAACACCCTAACCTGTATTTTTGGCGAGAACAGGTCATCGGTTCATCCCCACGCATGTGGGGAACACTTCCCCGATCGGTTCCATCACATGGTCGGGCGCGGTTCATCCCCACGCATGTGGGGAACACTATCCCCCAGGTGACGCTTATCACCTCAGTATCGGTTCATCCCCACGCATGTGGGGAACACTGGTGTCAGAAATTACCATTGCATTTCCGATCCGGTTCATCCCCACGCATGTGGGGAACACCGGCCAACCATGCGCGGCGAAGATCCGTATTGCGGTTCATCCCCACGCATGTGGGGAACACGTTGCTGCGATGATGATGCACTACCATCGATGCGGTTCATCCCCACGCATGTGGGGAACACCCCGCAATCACTGCGCCCGCCGCTAGTTGCCCCGGTTCATCCCCACGCATGTGGGGAACACTGGCTCAAATGCTCCAGGTAGCTCTTGTCATACGGTTCATCCCCACGCATGTGGGGAACACAGAATTCGGCAGTCATTCGGCCCGCATGCTCGCGGTTCATCCCCACGCATGTGGGGAACACAATGGAGCGATTCGACGGCTCTATCAAACCTCCGGTTCATCCCCACGCATGTGGGGAACACATACATACGTCTCTGCTACCAAGGCATTTGGTCGGTTCATCCCCACGCATGTGGGGAACACTTTAGCGTTAGTTATTATCAGTTTACCCATCCCGGTTCATCCCCACGCATGTGGGGAACACGGTCTGTCAATGATTCATTCTCGCAGCGATATCGGTTCATCCCCACGCATGTGGGGAACACACCCGTACAAATCCAGCGATAACACCCCGTACCGGTTCATCCCCACGCATGTGGGGAACACCGCCTATGATCCCATAGGGCTTGAGGGTCAACCGGTTCATCCCCACGCATGTGGGGAACACTAACGAAAAATTGGTTGCGTAACGCCCCGCATCGGTTCATCCCCACGCATGTGGGGAACACACGCACTGTTAATGTCAACATATAAAAAATGACCGGTTCATCCCCACGCATGTGGGGAACACACAGGATGTGCGCTATCGGTAAATATCTCTACCGGTTCATCCCCACGCATGTGGGGAACACTGGTGGCGGTTAGCCTAAACGAGACCGTACCACGGTTCATCCCCACGCATGTGGGGAACACTAAAGGCCCGCCGCGCTGAACCCGTGCCAAGTCGGTTCATCCCCACGCATGTGGGGAACACGCCGTAAATACTTTTAATGTTGTTGGTAACGACGGTTCATCCCCACGCATGTGGGGAACACGGTTGCTGGGGGTGAGCGTATGAATTATGAGGCGGTTCATCCCCACGCATGTGGGGAACACAGGGCCAGCTCATACTGGAAGCTAACCTGATGCGGTTCATCCCCACGCATGTGGGGAACACATTTCGTTGCAGTAGCGCCTCTGCTACACGTCCGGTTCATCCCCACGCATGTGGGGAACACGACGAACTACGTGCAAAGTTCCCCCATGAAAACGGTTCATCCCCACGCATGTGGGGAACACACCGATTTAATTACGTTACACTCCAATGGAGTGCGGTTCATCCCCACGCATGTGGGGAACACAAACCCCGCTTCGTCAATGACATACATTGCTGCGGTTCATCCCCACGCATGTGGGGAACACCAACGGTGAGACTTGGATCATGCGAGACATGTCGGTTCATCCCCACGCATGTGGGGAACACTACCCTTCCTCTGATGAGCACTTCTCTTTTATCGGTTCATCCCCACGAATGTGGGGAACACAATTTACTGTGGAATTTGTATTCTGGGTTCTGCGGTTCATCCCCACGCATGTGGGGAACACGCAGCTTGTTACTAAACAGGTATATCAGTCTACGGTTCATCCCCACGCATGTGGGGAACACCCGACACGGAACTCAAATCTTATATTGATGGGCGGTTCATCCCCACGCATGTGGGGAACACCAGGTCAAGGGAACAACATCGTTGCGCTTGGTCGGTTCATCCCCACGCATGTGGGGAACACAGGACGTTTAAGGTACTGCGTGTACTGCACATCGGTTCATCCCCACGCATGTGGGGAACACGAATTTTGGTTAGAATAAAGAAATCCATACATACGGTTCATCCCCACGCATGTGGGGAACACGGGTTTCAGGTCGTTGTAACAGACCCGGGCAACGGTTCATCCCCACGCATGTGGGGAACACTAGAAGGCGGAACCGGTGAACAATGGCATCATCGGTTCATCCCCACGCATGTGGGGAACACTACCATAAGTTTTTTTATCTGCATTTTCGTGCCGGTTCATCCCCACGCATGTGGGGAACACACGACAGCCCAACCGAACAAGCCGAGCGCGCCCGGTTCATCCCCACGCATGTGGGGAACACTATTGTCAGCTCGTTTTCAGCGTCATCCAACGCGGTTCATCCCCACGCATGTGGGGAACACCACTGCCCCTCCTATAACTATCGTAGACACCCCGGTTCATCCCCACGCATGTGGGGAACACAGCACGTTCTTGCCCTTGCTCCTAGCGCTGAGCGGTTCATCCCCACGCATGTGGGGAACACGCCACTGAATGCAGCTGGTGCGACATCCAATCCGGTTCATCCCCACGCATGTGGGGAACACCAGTTGATTGTTTTGCGCCCTGCTGAATACCGCGGTTCATCCCCACGCATGTGGGGAACACCAACTAAACAAAGGAATAACCATGATTATAAACGGTTCATCCCCACGCATGTGGGGAACACTGTAGTAGGATCAAGATGGCGCTATAGCCAAACGGTTCATCCCCACGCATGTGGGGAACACCTAGTTATACGGTAACAGAATTTAGGGATACACGGTTCATCCCCACGCATGTGGGGAACACAGGCCCGCCACCGCCTATAGTTACTAAAGTATCGGTTCATCCCCACGCATGTGGGGAACACCACTGTATTGGAATAGACGCGCCCGCCAAGGACGGTTCATCCCCACGCATGTGGGGAACACCCATTAAATACATGCTAGGAGGCACCCCTTGCCGGTTCATCCCCACGCATGTGGGGAACACTGGTCACAAAAAACCTTAGCCGGGAAATTGGGCGGTTCATCCCCACGCATGTGGGGAACACTTCTTTACGTGTGATGATCATTCTATACATTCCGGTTCATCCCCACGCATGTGGGGAACACATCTTAGATTACCTGTACATATAAAACGTAGACGGTTCATCCCCACGCATGTGGGGAACACACGGTGAGCTGGTCGAACTGGTATACATGCTACGGTTCATCCCCACGCATGTGGGGAACACAACGTCGTACATTACCGCACCTCTAAAGGTTACGGTTCATCCCCACGCATGTGGGGAACACTGCAGCAAAAGTGTTTGGTTCCATTTCGATTCCGGTTCATCCCCACGCATGTGGGGAACACTCAAGGCAGCGTAAAAAAGGCGTAACAACAGACGGTTCATCCCCACGCATGTGGGGAACACCACTGCTATATCAACTAAACCAGACACTACCGCGGTTCATCCCCACGCATGTGGGGAACACGGCTGTGAACAGAACTTTTTATGTAGAACATGCGGTTCATCCCCACGCATGTGGGGAACACCCACTTCGGTATGCATTGGATCCAATACCCTACGGTTCATCCCCACGCATGTGGGGAACACTGTACCTGGTACTGATATAGATACTGGTGACACGGTTCATCCCCACGCATGTGGGGAACACAACGCCGGTAAAAGCGTTAGGGGTTAAAGGGGCGGTTCATCCCCACGCATGTGGGGAACACCTCGAACATCGTCTCGTCGAACATTTTACCTCCGGTTCATCCCCACGCATGTGGGGAACACCTACTAACAAAGCTCCCGTGAATTCCCCAGTCCGGTTCATCCCCACGCATGTGGGGAACACATTCAATTTCCGCCAGTTATGAAAGTTATACACGGTTCATCCCCACGCATGTGGGGAACACCCATACCGATGCCTCAGCTGCCGAATACGGTCCGGTTCATCCCCACGCATGTGGGGAACACAGGTTTATCTACATCGATAGCAGTAGAGGTTTCGGTTCATCCCCACGCATGTGGGGAACACACCTATACAAATTAATTAGGTTTTTAAACCAAACGGTTCATCCCCACGCATGTGGGGAACACAATAATATGGTATGGCCAGTAGATAAATCAGACGGTTCATCCCCACGCATGTGGGGAACACCCCTATATGGGGTGTTAAGTCTAGCACTAAAGCGGTTCATCCCCACGCATGTGGGGAACACAAATAGTCGTTTTTTGTAATAGTATACCGTTGCGGTTCATCCCCACGCATGTGGGGAACACTAAGTGCAAACGGATTCGGTAGGTCTGTGTTACGGTTCATCCCCACGCATGTGGGGAACACCGCCTATATATTACCTTACCCCCGATTGTCACCGGTTCATCCCCACGCATGTGGGGAACACTCGTTTTATTTTCCGTTCAGCATTACCTGCCGCGGTTCATCCCCACGCATGTGGGGAACACTAGTGCTCTGTCATTTCCGCTTCGTCGATTTTCGGTTCATCCCCACGCATGTGGGGAACACTAGGGGTTGTCTCTTGATATCTTTCCCCACGGCGGTTCATCCCCACGCATGTGGGGAACACGCTGGACAACTTGCGTGATTTCTTCTTCAAAGCGGTTCATCCCCACGCATGTGGAGAACACCCCGACATGTTTGAGTGTAAAAATTGCGATTACGGTTCATCCCCACGCATGTGGGGAACACACTTCCTGTAAGTGCTTGTTAAAACAATAAAATTATAGCAGAAGAAAAGTTACCGGCAAATTGATTGGGAAATGAGCAGCTAATAGTATCCATTAGTCGTTTATCTATATTGTTAAAGAGCGTGTTATTTCTCATCATCAATGGGTAGGAAAGAGACTAATCGTATACCATCCAAGTCTACGGGTATACGGCGGTTTTTTCCAACGGTTACAAAGTCAAATCCGGATTCCGTGTTAGTACTCCAGGCCAAGACGGCATTGCCTTCTTCGTAACCATTAGTGACGGTATCCCATAACATTTCACGCACTTTTTTTGAAACATCACCAATGTATACGCCAGCGCGAACTTCCAGTAGCCAAATTGCCAATCGGCCTCTTAAACGTGGCGGCACGTTTTCAACTACGATGACCAGCATCGCCTACTTTTTCCGGTTCGGGTATTGCGGGAGGCACTGATTCTTTCGGTGGTTTTGGTGGTTGCAGGTCGCCTGCCGATAATACTTCTTCAATAGCTGGAATAATTTTTTTTAAAATTCTACTTTCGCGAAACATATCCCGACAGGCTAAACGTACCTGGCGCTCTGGCTCACGAGGGTGACTGCCGGCCACTTTAAATGCGGCGGGTACAACGGTGTCAAATTTAAACAAATCGGCAATGTCATAAACAAATGATAACGGTTTACCGGTATGAATAAACCCAACGGCTGGCGCATAACCGGCGGCCAGGATCGCCGCTTCAGTAATGCCATAAAGTGCTGCGGTTGCTGCACTCACACATCGGTTGGGTACATCGCTGCAATCCCAATTATCCGGGTTGTAATTACGCCGTGTCCAGTTGACGCCATGACGCTTGGCGAGTAACTGATACATTTTTTTAACACGAGCACCTTCAATGCCTCGAAGTTGTTCTACACTGCGTTTTTCCGGTGGCGCTTCGCCGAAGCGGATTTCATACATTTTTCTAACAACTTTCAAACGTGCGGTATCATCAAGCGCCAATTTGGCTTGATAGAGTAAACGATCCGAGCGCGCTCCACCGGGTTGGCCAGATGCATATAAGCGCACGCCGGCTTCACCGACCCACACTAATAATGTGCCGACCTTTGCGGCCAGCGCCGCCGCTGCGTGCGAAACCCGGGTGCCCGGTTCAAGCATTAAACAGGCAACACTTCCAATCGGAATATGGGTGCGTACGCCAGTCTTGTCAATGACCACAAATGCGCCATCTTTAACGTCAATCTGGCCGTACTCAATGAATAACATCGAGAGTCTTTCTTTCATCATGATGGGTTTAAGTGGGGGTAGCATTTTAGTCTTGGTTAATAGCGTTAAGTTTCTCCAGCTAGCGCTAGAATTTGTGTAACCAGTCTGGGTGAAAGGTGGTAGCCTTCTCGTTGTAATTTTTCCAGAAAGGGGGCAATTGTATTAATTTTGCCACCTTTTTTAGCTTTAATTAATACGCCTGCAGTGCCAATGACCAATAATCCTTGAGACTGAGCTACGCGGCGTGGTAATTTATCATCTAAAAGTACGGGACATTTTAATTCCTTTGCCCATTGTATTGCGGCTTGTTCTCCGTTACCCAATGAGGGCGATAACTCGGTATCTACCACATTGATGCCGTCGTCAATTTTCAGCTGACCATTATCTACGGCTGACTGAATAACGACGGCGTCAGGTCGGCTGGGGACGAAAAGGCATTCCGCTAAAACTACACGGGGTACAATGATAGTTCCCAGTATTGAGGGTAATATCGAATAGATGTCAAGATGAGCAAACGCGATTAATGGCCCTGTATCCGCAACGATAATCTTATCCAAGTATCTTTAACTCTTCTTCAAGCTCTTCAGGGGCATAATTGACACTGGGTATGCCCGCTTTGGCTAAATGCTTGCTAAAATCGGCTACTGAACAATTGGCAAATTTTGCTGCTTTACCAATACTCAATACTTCGCTTTGAAAGAGTTTTATTGCCAATGCCACATCAATGCCCGATTTTATAACCGTGTTGTCGAAGGGCACAGCGATAAAAACAGGACGGCCATGCTTCGTAATGATTGCTAATTCACCCCCTTCAGCATCTCGAACGAGTTCGCCAGTACGTTCTCTTAAATCTCTTACTGTAAATGTATCCATAAGAATCAGCTCTTGTGTAAATAAAATATTGTGCCATCAAATGATAGCACAATTATGTGAAATCGGTGCTTTCGAGGTCATACTCATTACCGTTTATCGTTCAGCGCCAAAAAACTCATTAACTAACTGATTATATTTATATATTTTGAGATAGTGGAAGCCTGACTTAAAAAAGTAGGGCTCAAGTCTGCGTTCTATATACATGGCAATTTCCGTCTACTGTGCAATGCACCTGCACAGTAGACGGTATGTTGCACAAGTCTTTGACGGCCAGTGGATCAATTGTCCTCATCGCGCCGTTTAATTTAAGCGGCACCACCTTTCCAGATTAGTGTCATTTTATAAAGTAATAATAAAACAATGGTTTATCTTGTTTTCCCCAAAGCTGCGATCCCATTTAGCTGTTTAGCTGTTGTTCCAAATACGGCAACGGCTTATTTTCCTAAATTAGTGGTACGCTGCACTTTTTGGTTTTATCGATTCATCCCCGCGCGTGTAGCGAGTATGTCACCGAAAGCGCCCCCAAAATGGAGAACCGAGTTTTGAAATGATCATCATTCGATAACAGTAAATATTACTACACTCGTTTAACTAACATCAGCCCACAACCAAACCCTTTGGCAGGCCCGATACCAGTGATAAGTGCGTCAGAAAATCGGGCTGTATCCTCCACGGTGAGCAGGCCATTAAAGTCCATGGTGCTGTACTTTATGGTGCTGTTCTTTTTATAGGCAGTATGTGGTTCATAAGCATCGATGTGAACAGTATTTTGGTCAAATTTAAAACCGTGTTTTTCCGCTCTGCTTGTTAGCCATTCCAGTCCGGCTTTATGCACAATACTCGTTAAAGGTGGACGATCATTGACAGCCATGGCCTTGAAATTCATTTGTTGTTTTGCATCCATTACGACATCATGACGAAATGATTTGCCATTGTTACCTTTACGGGCAACGATAGGATTAACTCGCAAACTAAATGCTAGTGTTTGCCCTGCTTTAATCGTCGGCGAGTAATGTTTTGTTTCCACCTGCCAGTAATCCTTACTGTTTTGTGGCTCGCGTTGCGATACCACGTAGTAGCATTTTCCCTGTTCGTTGCGAAAGATAAAATCGCGTTTGGCGTCAGGGTCTTTTGCGAATAACTGCCAGAGGTGTTGATGTTCCTTGTAGTGATTGGCACAAAAATCTTTCGCTAATTGTTGTGTGTTGGCGTGATTGGCATTAAGTGTTACTCGGCTGAAATAAGTCATCTTATTTCCTCTTTATACGGTTCGGCATAATAATATTCATTGCGTTCGTTAAATTGCCAGCGAGCGCGATTAAGCAGTTGATCGGGACGTAACCCCAATGATCTTTATAGTGATTGTGCAATTGCTTCCCGCTCAGTAACACTCTACTCAGATACATTGGTTTTTTCCCTCCCGTAGACATATACCATCCGACTTGCGAATTGCCGTGGCTGTTTTGTCAGTGGCACATCGCGCACACGATGCCTGTGCATATTTCTGCCTGGTACTTCAGGTAGCAACTCTTCGCTGTAAATCACGCCAACAGCTGGCTCGACAAGCTTCAACGCTTCATCTGCACTGGCAGCACGCACGCGACCTTCAAACAATGGGCGTGTCAGCGGACAGCTACGTCTGCCAAGAAAAGGTGTGTAGCGTGGTTTGGATATAGCCTCCTGAAGTGCATTCAGTGAATAAGTGGTGTTTTCTACACTCCAGATAGCCGTAGTATATGCGGTATCAAACAGGTATTCGCGCCAGGTCTGAATGGTTTTATGGGGTTTTTTCTTCCCTTCATAATCCGCACGCGCGTCCTTGATAGTGTGGTAATCGGTCATTTTAATGGTGTTTAATGGCTGCCATGTGGAAATATCCTCATTCCATACCGATTTCTTTCCGTCCTGCCTTACAGCGTATAGGATACTGTCTGCAAGATTTTGTTGGCCATGGTAGTCCTTGCGGTCAATGCCCAAACAAGCGCCTAAAAGCCCAATTAACGCGCTCCGAGTTGGAAAATTGGTGGAGGGGCGCAAGCCTTCAAAGGTATGTTCGCCCCATGTCTGCATGACTCCCTGCAATTTCAGGATTAAATGATCACGCATACTTACTCTCCATCTTTCTTCCCATCATTGCGCACCCACTTTTTCAGTGCTTCCAGCGATTCCTGTTTAGTGATACCAGCAGGCATTTCTAATCCATCATGCAGAGAAAACTCTGCGCATTTTTCAGATAGGCCGTAGCCTTTATGTACTTTGCTCCAATAGCTGTTCAAGACTTCCAATGATGGTTTCAGGAAACCCACGTCTTTAGCTTTTACCGGGCTTTCAAATGCGTTCGCGAGGGAAACAGGCAAATCCGAAAATGAAACCAGTGCCAGATCAGCCAGATTGTGGGCGGCAAAGCTTTGTTGTTTTGCTGAAGGTACAACTGTTGCTAGCATATGTAATACGTGTGCAGCAATCTCTAGTGTCTGTTCGCGGCCCGCATCCCCCATATTTTCCTGTAATTGCCTTATGTTCAAGCTGGCATAGCGATAAAACACGCCGCTGGAAAATTCCTGTGTATCAAGGTGTCCCGATCCTTGTTCCTGTAAGTCATCAACTGCGGTAAACCAGTCGATATCAGAGTTATCGACTTCATGTGTGGTGATGACATGGGCGATGGCTAAAGCACCATCAATCTTGCTCATGAGACCAGATGTCGTCATTCTACCAGAAAGCGCAATATCAGTTGCTTTACTACATGCAGCACGAAGTGCATTAATATTTTCTTTTAAGTCTTTTTCTACTTTCTTAAAAAGAAACTCTTCTCTAATAGTATCATCCGATTTTTTTGAATTCTTTTTTGTTGCTTTACGGCTGTGTTCTTTTTTTAATGCTTTTTCTAGTTGCTCTGTTTCTTTTTCACTTAATGGTGTTTCAAACACCTCTTTTACTCTTGAGCAAAGTAACCTGAACTCCGAAACTGACCAAGGTGCGACTGCAATCTTTTTCTTTTGACTCTTTGGATTATCATTCCCTTCGGCAGATTCCTGTACAGTTTCTTCATCGTCACCATTGACGATACTATTTGTAAAAGCCTGTATTGATTTTTCAATCCAATATCGATCAAAAGACTCTTTGCCATCTTTTGAGATCTCATTAACCAACTTGTCCGCTAACAAATCCAAGTCCCTCGTGCGGATAGATTTTTCAGGAAAATGCTCATTGTAGTATTGGTCCATTCGCATGGATCGTTTAAGGCTTTGACTGGAAACACGAACTCGACGTTTTCCGCCAAATACTGCATTTTTTTGCATGTTCATATCGTCCCGGTTCAGACAGGACGGGCTGTGGGAAATAAGGACATGAAAGTTGATAAAATTGTGTTGCATAGCTTAGTACCTCATTATTAGCTTAATTGTGCTGATTCAGAACAAAATCTTCCATCAGGCTGCGTTTTCGGTATTTGTCCCAGTCCCAAATTTGTCTGGCCATCTTGAACCAATCCACACTGGGTTCTACCTGTTTTAACACCCGGCGTAACTGAATGACATCGGATGGGTAATTGGCGCGAACGACCTGGAATAAACGTTTTTCGTTTACTTTACCGCTTAAGGCCAATGTTTTTCCCAGACTATGTTCACCTTTGGGTTCGATGTGATTGACCAGAAAAACCAGTCGCTGCCAACGTACTTTCTCCCAAGGTTTTAATTCAGCATTCCAGCCAAAGGACTCGACCAGACGATAAAACGCAGGTATATCGAGTAATTCATCCGGCTCAGAAACGCGCCGCATTTCTGCTTTCGGGCCGGATTGTAAACGGTTCCAGGCAGCAAGAAAGCTTGCGAAATCAGGGTAATCTTTATTCATGCGGCATCCTCGTCTAGTTCATGAATGCGAACATCTTTCATATCTTTCTGCAAACTGCGACGGGCAATCGCCAGTGTGCGGAATAATTCAAGGTCGTGCTCGTAGGGCGAAGTTAGCTCTGTAAAAATTGATTCGCATATATGTTTAAGCTGCTTATCGAGTTCTAGATAAGTGGGCAAGGTGTTATTGAAATCTATGTCAGCCAATGAGCGCATCATCAAATCTTCAGAACGCCGGTAGAATTGTGTTTCACCTATTTCGTGAAGGGGTAACCCTGTTATCTTGAGTCTTGGATTATTTTTTTTGTTCTTTCTCGAACAGGTAAAGAGGGAATTTCGCAGGGCGGTTTTGTATTTCAAAGCATGTTCCACGAGCTCATGAACTATAATCGAATTTGTCTCCCATCCTCTGTTTAGCATTAATAACTCATGTCGTCGCTCAAGAATTTTTGCTGACTTATTGCGATATGCGCCAATCAATAGTTCGAGCTTATCCGCATTCCCTGGTAGATATTTTTTCAATTGCCTGATAACCATCGCAGGCCGTTGGCCTTGCTCATTCCCCTTATCATCTGAAATATCTTTCTTGACTATGTAGCTACTTAGCTGTGTCCAGGCAGGGGCTGCATGTGAAAAACGCAGGTACTCTATTTTGCGGCCCCCGTCTTTAACCGTAAAGCTATAAGGCGAGTGAGGATGCTCCCAGAATCCTTCGATTCTGTAATCAAATTTAGCTTTATTAAAATTACTATATAGTTTTTCTGAAACTTGGCCGCAGCAACTGCACGCACCTGATTTTACAGAATCATTCAGTTCGATATGGCCCGGCTGCCAAAGTAAACCCCTTAACAGTCCAATTTTATGAGCTGGGATAGTCGACTTCTCCTTTACTAGTTCCACCCATGTTGGCGGCTGACAAACAATCTTCTTCCAGCCAGGATTGTACTCATCAAGTGAATCTTGAGTAAGAATATTCAGCCAAATTGTCGATAGTAAGTCTTGCCCCCGAGCAAATGTAGTAACAGCACATGTACTCCGAATTCCATACTTAAATCCACCTCCGAAACTTGGTGAGGTGCTAGCATAGTTAAACAGCGCAATTGATACACAGCTTGGACACAGATTCTCTGCTAAATTTGGTTCATTCACAAATTGGCTATTTGTTGATGTATCCAAACCAGTGAATAGTTTATCCAAAGACGTACGTTCAGTCGCGGTTACGTTTTTCACCTGCATAAAAGGGTAATCTTTATGATTGAGTTGGAACCATTCCTGGTAATCCCGAGCAGCTGTATCTAGTGTTTCAGAAGACAGCGGTTTTGCAATGCGTTCCGCCCAGTCCTTCTTGTCCGCTGGGGGAAGTAGAACTTGTACAATGCAGATCAGCAATTGCAATGCAGCCAGCTCCATGTCATCACGCGGCAGGGTCAGTTCCCAGCGCTCACCACCGCAAAGTAGTGTTTGCAAATTGATTTGTCTGGCTGCCCCTGACTGCTGAGGCCGGACTGGTATCCAATCATCGGTTAATAAATTCATGCATATTTCTCCATTCCCCATTCAGGGTGGTAACTTAGATCAACATCGTTGCAGGTCACCCGCCAATATTCGCCGTCATCTTTCATCGCGAGCCAGATGTAGCCATTTTTATCCTGTTCGGGTAAAAATTTGTTCCAGCCATTTCCCCAACTATTGGGTACATTAACCGTGCTCATTGACAAAGCTTCTGCTTGCTGCCATTCATCCAGTTCCTCGAATATTTTTGAGTTTAACAAACATTTACCGCCTGGCGTTTCCAGATAGGGAACAACGCTTAAACTGAATTCACCATCACGAGTAACAGCACGGATTTTTTCATCGCTATCATTGAGAGCCGCATCTTTAGCCCATTTGAGCATCTGATTCGCGGAATAAACCTTACTGTTCTGCTCCTGTTCAAACTTTTTAAATCCAACTTCGATTTCTGGTGGCTCACTACCCCATTTTTCATCCTTATATACAGGCTCAATCCATTCACGGTAAGCCGCCGGAAACTCGATGGTTCTCTCTGTGCAATCACGCAGTCTCTGCGCAGTTCGCCACATGACGCGGGAGTTTGAATAAATGAGTCCATGTGCGCCGTAGTCATTGCCGGGTGGTAACAATATGGTACATAACGGCGTTGCGAACCCGTCTGGTCGTGATCGCTGGTGGCGGTGTAGACGCCCCATCCGCTGAAAAAGCAAATCTATCGGACATAACTGTGTAATTATCCAGTCAAAATCGACATCAAGTGATTGTTCAATCACTTGAGTGGCAACTAAAATATGGCCTTTACTGCGTTTTCCTTCTTCACCGAATTTTTTGAGGACGCTATTTTCTTTGACTTGTCGGTCAGTAAGGCAATAACGAGCATGGAAAATATCAACGTCAAGTTCTATACATTCTTGCGCCAATATTTCCTGTAATTTTTTCGCAAGTTCCTGTGCAATATCGACCAGATTACAGATAACAGCCACTTGCGCCCCTTTTTTTGCAGCTGAAATGATACGCTGACGAAGTGTTTCATCAGGCAATAATTCGGCGTCTTCGTGCAACTCGAATGTCACTGGGCGTAATGGCGGAAGATGTTTTCTAGATTTAGATAAAGTGAACGGTATGACTTCTTTGCCATCTGAGTATGAAATTAGAGGGTAGGGAGGGAACTTATTGGTGCTTTTTTTGCTAAGTTTCACGCCGCTTGTAGCTAGTAATTTATTTTTTAATACCAGCGGTAGGGTAGCAGACAATAGAATGCTTGAACCACCGACTGCCTGTTGTTCTTTTAGAACAGCGTCGAGCAATCCGTACATGTAGGCATCGTAAGCATGGACTTCATCAATAATTAGTACACTGCGTCCTATGCCAAAACCACGAATAAAACGATGTTTGACTGGTAATACCGAGACCAGCACTTGATCTATGGTGCATATACCAATTTGACCCAGGAAAATGCGTTTGCGGCTTTGGCTCAGCCATTCGTTGCATTGTGCCCAGGCTTCCTTTTTTTGCTGAACTGTATTTCCCGATTGCTTGAGTGCTATAAACTCCTCGTTGAAGCGGGCATTCCCGTGTGCCAGTAATAGATTGGGGTTTTCCTCAAAGATCACAGTAGCTAGTTTTTCTAGTCGCGTGAACATCGCATTGGACGTGGCTTGGGTGGGCATAGCAAAAATAATGCTATCAGCATGATTACCCTCGAGCAAGCGCCAGGCATAAGCCAGTGCCATTTCCGTTTTCCCGGAACCCGTTGGCGCTTCCACTACAGTGAGTCCGGGGGCGGCAGGAAGTTTCATAACAAGCGTTTGTAACTGATGTGGTTTGTGATCCTTTTTCAGTAGTGCTTCGACTCCCTGATATGGTTTGGATTTCCCACCGATACCGGACAATCTGAAAACTCGGGTTGCATCTTCCCTGCACTTCTCATCGAAATAAGCATTTAGGTCGTTTGTTGGCTCCGGTACATAGCGAAAGCTTTCATCATCCGAGCGTGATCCCAGCCAGTCAGAGACTGAGCAAAAACCTGCCAACAAAGATGATGGTATAGGTGGAATGTCATTGAACGAAAGTCCCTCAGGCTTTAAAAGAAGTTGTTCCAATGTTTCGATCCATGCCTTCCTTGCAGTATTATCCTGTTGTGAGTAGGTTTTGGATACAGTACTGTGCATGGACCTGTCGGGGAGAGGGCTATCACTCCCGTAAACAAAACCGTGATGACCGGTAACAGCTTTTATCCACTGAATCGTATTATCTTCAGTTTCTGTTGTAATGAGTTCAAAAATATCTGAGTGCAAGTCGAATTTACCCGAGGCTTCTCCTTGTCGGTGGTCATTATAGTACCAAAATAGTCCGGCACTGCCGTGATCGTAGTTTTTGCATGCTTCGGTAGTGGGGAGTATCAATGATGACTGACCCTGAAAGTCCCACAAGGATTTCCAGGCATTTAGGGCCTTGCGTTGGAAGCGTAGATCAAATTTACCATAATCATGTAGTGCAACGTAAAACAAAACCCAGCTCTTCATCTGACTTGGTGGTATGTTGCCAGCATATCGACGAAAGCTGTTTTGGATAGTTTGGCTATGATCCCACCATACGCTTGCCACAGCAGTAACATCTAATGAATGATAAGGCAGTAAATGATATGCGGGATATGTTTCGCCAGGCGTTACTTTTTTCCAGTTGTTTTTTGCAGCTCGATGTTCTAACTTTTTCAGAGGAATACTATAACGCCTAGCAATTTCCTTGTCACTGCCATTTGATAGGCAGTAGTCTATCTCGATTGGCTTTTTGGCTTTACCCCAATAGTTGAAATAAAGTGGATGTTGGCTATTTTGGTGTGTCATCGATAAATTATAAACAGGCGGTGCCTCATTATGTGAGGTGGTGGCCACTCCTTCTAATTATTTTTATGAGTTAGATTTTCTCTAACTATTGTGGGGTTTGCCTAAACGATCTTGAGTTAACCGTTATAGTGTGGCTGTTGTTTAATCGCTGAGCTATTTTTTGCACGATGCCCATTGATGCCATTGAGTTTTTTATGCCCGTCGTTGCGATGCATTGTTTACGATGCATTGTTTTGACAGATCGCTACGACAGTTAAGCTTAACGGTGACAATAAACGTTGTTTACGTTTGACTGCAAGTGTTTTTTAGTAACAATAGAGAAAATTTTTAAATCATCAATGACATATCGTTGCAGTGTAATTTAAAAACCGGGGTGGTGATCCTTAATTTCAGCGGGGGCATTGGTTTACGGAGGCGTTGGTTTATGAGTGTTATCAATCACCTGTTTGTTTTGCGCGATAAATTTCGTAGGCGGCTTTATGTTTATCCGATATGGCTTTACGTAAACTAACAGGTTGTTTTACTTCGACATCCGCGCCGTATTTAAGGGTATCCATTATCAATTCTTGCGGATGGCTATAGGGTATTTGCAGGGTATAACGGCCGTCTGCTTCATGTTGGCCGAGTTGTTTAGGGTGCCATTGTTCATTTGCTATCCAGCGGGCTATGTTTTTGCTGAAGATGAGTACTGCAATGTACTCTGGTTCTCCTGCAAAAATTCCGTAGGCGCTGGCGTAGTGTCGATCTAGTTCGTTGTTGTTGATGTGTTTTGCGGCTTTATTTAATGTTTTTGAATCCAATAGGCGGTCGATGGAGAAGTTGCGAAATCCATTGTTAGTGTGGCACCAAGCATCCAGGTACCAGTTATCCCGATAATGCACTAGGCGTTGAGGTGAAATAATTCGGGATGTTTCCTGATTTCTGGCTCTGCCATGATAGCGGATAGCCAGTTGTTTGCGATCGATGGTTGCGGAAGCAATAGTACTGAAGTGTAATGAATCATGTTGCCGGGCAGCCATTTTTAGTATACGTATGCGGTTGGCAATGTTTTGATCACCTGCTTTTTTGTTGTGCAGTAGCCGGGTGATTTTTTCTTTAAGCGGCGCAATGTGCTGCTCTAACAGCCCTGGCTCGGTATCAGATAATAACTGATAGGTAGTTAACAGTGCATACAGTTCAGAGGCGTTAAACCAGAGACCAGGCAGTTGATAATGTTGTTTCGATGTTGTGTCGTAATAATAACCATTGGCATTGCGGTCATATAAAATGGGTGCATCTAAATACAAGCGCATTGTATTGATGGTTCTTTCAATAGTTGCGTGAGAGCACTCTAGTATTGTTTGTAATTCCTTTTTTGAGACGGGATACCGGCTATTTGAAAAAATGGTGTGTAGTTGATAGATGCGGTCGAATTTGTCCATTTTATAGAGAGTCGGTTTGGTACATAGTGCTGCGATGCTAACGTATAACAATACTGAAGGTCCAGAGAAAGTCTATGCTGGAATTGTGTTTTGAATATGAGGGGGAATGGTGTATTTTTCAATATTTTGTGTGAGTCTCATTAGGTGGTGGGAGTAGTGCTTACGATTGCACTTTTTCTATTGTTAAGTACAAAAAATGTACTATTATGGGCTGGCGAGCATTTATATGCCTGATTTTCTGGGGGAAATCGCTATGCTATTGTGTAAGACGACATTTTTATCAATAATAGATCGCTTTATGTGGATTACCCAATAACGGTTGCCGGTAGTCAAGGCAATGTGCGCAGGTAAGGGAACAGAAATATGGCAGATTTTGATAAAGCGATCATTAAGACCCTGATCAATGAAGGCGGGGCAAAAATTACAGATGACCCGAGTGATAGCGGTGGGTTGACAAAGTATGGGATATCCCAGCGGGCTTACCCAAACGTTAATATTAGGGCGCTCACGGAAGCCCAGGCCAAGGCAATTTATAAACGTGATTATTGGGATAAAATTAAGGGCGATGATATCCCGTCACAACTGGTTGCCGAGAATATCTTTGATACCGCGGTTAATATGGGAGCGCGCACCGCCAGCCGTTTAGCGCAAATGGCTTTGGGTATGCAGAACGCCGATGGCATTATCGGCCCGCAAACACTTGGTGTGCTTAATCAGGTTGAGGCTGAAACCTTCATTGCGGAATATACCATTGCAAAAATTGCGCGTTATGCAAGTATTTGTAATCGAAATCGCTCGCAACGCAAATATTTATTGGGATGGGTAAATCGAACCTTAGGAGGTATTGCATGAGCCTGGTGCAAAAACTATTAGAAGGTGGTGATGTTGTAAAGGCGGTTGATGATTCCCTGGACAAGCAAAGTGCCTCCGATGAAGAACGTTTGGAAGCACAACTTGAGCAGTCGAAGGCTGAGCGGGATTACAGGTCGCTGGAGCTTAAATTGCTGGCTGATCAAAATGCCGCGCAGATTGCGTTAAACAAAGTGGAGGCCCGGTCCGGTAATATTTTTATTGCGGGTTGGCGGCCGGCCATTGGCTGGATTGGCGTGATTGCCTTATTTTATCAATTCGTTTTGTATCCGTTATTATTATGGTTGCCCATTGAAGAGCCGCCACCGCAAATGGAAGCCGATGTGCTGTACACCATTATAACGGGTATGCTGGGGATTGCCGGTATGCGCTCGTTTGATAAGTTAAAGAATACGGATACTAAAGGTGTTAGGCTAACGAACAAGTAGGCCTGTGTATGATCTGTCGGGGGTGAGTTAGGGGAGCATTCGTCGATTTTTGTTGTTGTGTTCTGAATCATGTTCTGACGGGTGTTCTGATTGGAGTTCTGATTGGAGTTCTGGTTGGGGTTCCGGTTGATGCTCTGAGGTTAATGTGCGCTCCCTTAGCGCATCTGCTGCCTGACTTTTGGGTAAATCTTGTTTGCTGATGTCAAGCTGTGATTCATCCTGTATCCAATCACTGGGTGTAATCGTGCCTGTATTTACCGTTATGCTACAACGCGAGCCCAGGCCATGAAGGCTTTCTACGTTTAATTGGCCATTAATACGGTTTGCCAATATTTTGGAAAGGTATAACCCCAAGCCCAGTCCGTTGTTTTTGGCGCGGGGTTCGGCGTTTGGTTTCGCTGGTGAATTAAAAATGTGTTTGATTTGTTCCACCGTCATGCCGATGCCAGTGTCAATGACCATAAAGGTCATTTGTTGTTTTTGTTGTTCATAGGATACCTCGATGTTGATATGACCGCGTTTGGTGTATTTGATGGCATTCTCACATAGGTTGAGCAAAATCTGTTGTAATCTTTTTGGGTCATTGATGATTTTTCCCGGTAGTGGGTAATGGTAGTCAATAAAAAATCCCAGGCCTTTTTCGTCGGCCAATCGGGACATGGTGGATTTAATATCGTTAAGTAATTGAAATGGGTTTATTGTAACCAGTTCTATATCTGATGGATTTTTTTTACGTTGAGCAAAGGCAAGCTGTTCATCGATAAACTGCAGCAGGTGTTTGCAATGTTGAATCATCGATTGTGTGGGGGTTACGTTGGTTTGTTGGTTTTTGTCCTGCCCCGGTGTTAACGAAGCGTGGGCAACGTCTATGATGGTGGCGAGAGTGTTGCGTATTTGGCGGCCTATGGTCTCGACAAAAACAGAAGTTGTTTGGGTGGCTTCCATTGCCCGTTGTGATGCGCTGGAAAGTTCGTGGTTTTTGAGCATCAATTCGTGGTTTTTTGACGAGACATAGGCAGAAACACGCTTAACAATGACCAATGACACGATTAAAACCACCAATCCCAGCAATGATACAAAGAGTATAATGTGTTGGTATTTACGACGTTCTTCCGCGAGTGCATGGTTGGCGTATTGTGTTTGTAGCTCAATCAGCTCGGATAATAATGCCATTAGTTTGCTTTGTTTGTTTCTCGCAAGTACCAGTGTTTTATTAATATCCTGCTCTGGTGCATCTTCTATTAAAAGATCAACTAATATATTGCTGAGTGGCTCAGCCTCCCTGGCGGTTTCCTGAATGAGTCGGTGGATCACCGTTTCGGTGTCTGTGGTGGGTAATTGCAGTAACTTTATGCGCGATTCCCGATACAGTTTTCCATTTTCATAGAAACGTAATCGTTCAAGGTCTCGATCAAATATATTTTTCGTGGCCAACATGGTATTTACGTTACTTTGGCGCAACCGAATCGCTTCGCGCATGGCGTGTGCATATTCTATTTTGGCGTTATTGTTTTCTACAATTTTGGTGACGGTTTCGTTGGCAGAATTGATCTGATACAGGCTCATCGCGGCTAACAGCAGCATTAGTAAAAGCACTGCACTGAACCCGGTATAGATGGTGCGATCGAGGGATCTGACTGGCGTCACCGTAGCGCTCCTATCGGTTAGTAAGTGTGTTTCACTTAGGTATTTTGTAATAAAATCGGTTACTTATGTAAATGAGCCGTAAACAAGATTATCGGTCAGTCATTGAATGAACTTTAAACGCTTAAATTTAAACGCTTAACGTTAAACTGTATAAGTGCTTTGGCGGTAACGGCTGGGTGCTGCCTGGATTGTGTTACGGGGAGGATCAAAAAGGTGTTATTTACACAAAAAAGCGTCAGATTGTCGATACAGATCAGATTCTAAGCTTATATTTTTGCTACGCTTAGTGGCAAGACCCGTATACTCCATTGTCAACAGACCCTAGCGTTGATGACAACAGCCGCTCTCTCTCATATCGGCAGGCAGGTTTATGTCATTTTCCGGCGAGGCGGATGATGTAAGGCTGCCAGTTTATGCCATGATCGGTATATACATACGGGTTCATGCTCATGGGTTCATGCTCATGGGGTTATACGCATGGGTTTATACACATAGTTTTATACAATGATCGGTTTATACCAACGTAAACGGCAAAAGGAACGCGTACATGTCAAGTAATGGTTTGGATAGCGAATTACAAAAAATTACAGAAGCTCGTCATCATGACCCCTTTGCTGTACTGGGTAAGCATCGATCCCGACATCAGGAAGCCATTCGTGCTTATTTTCCCTATGCCACTGAGGTGATTGTTGCAGAGGGCGAAAGGCCTATGAAGCCGGTTGCTGATACCGGGATTTTCCAGTGGAGCGGTGATATTGGCGCAGTGCCCGAGCATTATCGACTCATTTGGTGGGATGTGAATCACCGTGAGCACATTACCCACGACCCCTATACTTTTGCGCCGCAGGTGCCTGATTTTGATTTGCATCTGTTTGGTGAGGGCAAGCACTGGCATGCCTATCGCTTTCTGGGATCGCATGAGCACGAAATCAACGGTATTGCTGGCATTCTGTTCGCGGTGTGGGCGCCTAATGCGGAACGGGTCAGTGTGGTTGGTGATTTTAACCGTTGGGACGGTCGTTGCCATCCTATGCGGGTGAGAGGTGGTTCCGGCGTCTGGGAGTTATTTGTTCCTGATATAGCATCTGGCATGTTGTATAAATATGAAATCCGTAATCGTAATAGTGGCGAGTTGGTATTAAAGTCTGACCCCTATGCGCAGCAATATGAAGTCCGGCCTCAGACCGCATCGATTGCCGCGGCGCATTCTCGGTATAGGTGGAATGATTCGGTGTGGATGGAAACGCGCCGCAAGCATGACTGGCAACATGCCCCGATGTCCATTTACGAAGTGCATTTAGGTTCCTGGAAGCGGGGTCATGAAGGTGCATTTCTGACCTATCGGGATTTCGCCGACCAATTGGTCAATTATGTGCTGGATATGGGTTTTAGTCACATCGAGCTATTACCTATTACTGAGCATCCCTATGATCCGTCCTGGGGTTATCAGACCACGGGTTATTTTGCCCCGACCAGCCGTTATGGACAGCCTGATGATTTGCGATACCTGGTGGATCAGTGTCATCAAAACAACATTGGCGTTATTCTCGATTGGGTTCCCGCTCATTTCCCCAAGGACGCCCACGGCTTGGCGCGTTTTGATGGCAGTGCATTGTATGAACATGAAGATCCGCGTCTAGGCGAGCACCTTGATTGGTCCACGCTAATTTATAACTTTAGTCGTAATGAGGTGAAAAATTTTTTATTGTCCAGTGCCATGTATTGGGTGGAGGAGTTTCACCTCGATGGATTACGCGTGGATGCAGTCGCCTCGATGTTGTATCTGGATTATTCCCGTACCGACTGGGTGCCCAATAAGTATGGTGGCCGTGAAAACCTGGATGCGATTGAATTTCTTCAGCAGTTGAATACTGCGATACATGAGGCCCATCCAGGGGTGTTGATGTTTGCCGAAGAATCCACATCCTGGCCACAAGTGAGTCGCCCGGTGCATTTGGGTGGTTTGGGTTTTGACATCAAATGGAATATGGGGTGGATGAATGATACGTTAAGCTATATGTCGCATGAAGCCATTCACCGTAAATATCATCACGATATGCTGACATTTAGCATGTTGTATGCGTTTACTGAGAACTTTTTATTACCCTTTTCGCATGATGAAGTGGTGCATGGAAAGCAGTCCATGCTGCATAAAATGCCGGGTGACGAATGGCAGAAATTTGCTAATTTACGCCTGTTATACACGTATATGTTTGCGCATCCCGGTAAGAAATTACTGTTTATGGGCACCGAGTTTGGTCAGGGGGTGGAGTGGAACAGTACTCAGAGTATGGATTGGTATGTGCTGGAATACCCTAATCATCAAGGTGTACAGAAGTTGGTTAAAGATCTGAATAATATCTACCACCAGTCACCGGCACTATACCACTACGAGTTTGATTGGCGGGGTTTTGAGTGGATAGATTGCCATGATTCTGATCAATCAGTGATGAGTTTTGTGAGGCGTGCGGGTGATGAGTTTTTACTGGTTATTGTTAACTTTACGCCTGTACCGCGAGAACAATACCGCATTGGTGTTCCTCAAGATGGCGCGTATGTGGAGATATTTAATTCTGATTCTGAATACTACGGTGGGGGAAATATGGGCAATGGTCCCCATCCTCTTTATAGCGACGCGTTACCGTGGATGGAAAGGTCACATTCACTGACTGTAACGTTGCCCCCGCTTGCCAGTATCATATTAAAGCCTGCGTAATTAGGGGCTATAAGGTGGTGTATGATGACTCCCGTAAGTGCGCGGGATGTTGTCATGCTATCTTTTGGCTGTTGTTTTTTGTGGCTACTATAGTTTGATTTCTGCCGTTTTCTTTTGCTTGATACAATGCGGCGTCGGCGGCGCGGTTGATATCCTCTGCCGTCTCATAGTGGGGATAGTTGGCAATGCCGGCGCTGAAAGATACTTTAAACGTACCGTTGTCACAACCTGTAAACTCAATGCTGGCAAAATCATCACGTATAGTGTCTACAATTTTTTTTGCGGATGCGGTATCACATTCAGGTAATATGATTGCGAACTCTTCACCGCCATAACGCCCAATGGAGTCCACGACACGTAATCGTTTTCTGAAAATATTTGCCAGCCGTTTTAGGACGCGATCACCGGTTAAGTGGCCATGTTGGTCGTTAACCCGTTTAAAATGGTCGATATCGATCATGACAAACGATAGGTCTGAATCACCGCGCATGGCTCTGGACATTTCTACCACCAGGTTTTCTTTGAGTTTTGCATGTTTAAGCAGGCGCGTTAAGCTATCCTGGGTCATTTGGGTTTTTAATTCACAGGCTCTTGCTGCGCGATAACTGACGGATTCCACCAGGCGTGAGTCATCGATGGGTTTGCAAAGAAAGTCATCACCGCCAGTACGCAATGCTGCTATGTGTTTTAGCACGCTGGTTTCTGTCGACAAAAACACAATGGGTAAGGCGATATATTCTTCTTGCTGGCGTATCACTTGCGCAAGTTCGATGCCTGTGCAGTGTGGCATGTAAATATCCATGAGCAGCAAGTCCGGATTGGTATCGTTTAGTTTGCCCAGTATTTTTTCAGGTTTTGTCAGTACGCTGACATTCATCCCGGCTTGCGTCAATACCAATGAATAGTGTTTTGTTAATACTTCATCGTCATCCACGATCAGGATGCGGTAGGGGCTATCCGGTGTTTTATACGTTAGTTTATTTAAGACTTCGATTAACGCATCGGTATCGACCGGCTTAACAAAATAGGCCGATGCGCCAGCTCGCACGGCGGCGAGGCGTGATTTGAAATCGCTGTTGGAGGAGTAAATGATAAAGGGGGTATTGGGCGCCAGCTCTTTGCATAAGCTGGCCACAATATGGGTACCCATCAATTGCTCATTTTTAAGTACAATATCGACAACAAGTGCATCGGGCGTTTTTTGCATAAGGCGGTTACGAATAGCCTGCTCTGTTGCGAAGCTTTCGATAGTATAACCAAAGTGGGAGAATTGAATTTTTAGGGAGTGCCCCAATTCCTCATCGTCTTCCAATAAATAAACGAGCGCAGTATCGGCATTTGTTGATTTATTGGCAGGACCAGACAGTATTCGTTCGTGACGATATTCTGTGGTGGCGAAGGTTGCCAAAATACGAAGCTGTTCTTCTAGTGCGGCCCGCTGGTCTTTTTTTGGGATATAAGCGGTTTTCTCCCACTCATTAAGGGTTGTTTCAATAATGCGGGCCTGGTCACTTAAATCGGTATAGCCAAAATTTGCGCCGGAACCGGTGAGTGAATGGACAGCCCGGTGCATGTGTCGTAGGTTTTCAATGTCCCATTCACATGAAATTAATGCCTGCCAAAGTTGATCGATAGTACTTAATCGATCGGGTATTGATGCTTCATACTTGGCTTGCAACTTCGCAAGTTGTTTGGATATATCGGTTTTTTTATCCGCCATCGCACTGCAGGGATTAGTTGCGTTTGTAGGAGCTATGAAGCGTATTTATTTTGCAGTATAGCCGAATATAGGACAGTTTGTAGTGTGGGTCGATTATTTTCATATTATTCATTATTGGGGTTTGGTTTTCGCCTATCTCGGTACTGCATTAATGAGGCCAACAAATTGTAGACCTGTAGCGTTAACCAGCCACCTTTCTGGCGTTTGTTAAGTTTTTGCAGTTCGCCTGCTGCGCATTCATGGCTGATGCGTTCATGTACAAGGTCTTTGTATATTTTGTCTGCTCGCTTACGTCGTTTAACAGCGTCGCCAGCGTCAAGAAATGATTCTATCGTTGTCGCAATATAGGTAAACAGGCCTGTACTACTCGTGCTTTGTGTTCGTGCCTTAACATCGGATAGTACTGTTTTCATCGTGGCGCTAATAACCTGCAATTGTGCCTGAACGGTTTCACTTTGCGCCTGGTTGGTCGAGCGAACCTGTTCCAACGTGTCTCGCACATATTCTTCTGATAGCAGTCCAAAATCACGGAATTGCGTAAGTTCGCGCAGGCCGCGTTCCATTAATGTAACGTCATGCTCAGACCGTAATAACTGGCAGGCTTGGTAGCAGGCGTCCCAGGCTTGCCATCGGTATACAAAATCCAACCCGGTGCCCTTAATGTTTTGTAAACCCATAATTCGATTATGTATACCGGGGGGAGTTGCAGTGCAGATCTTTTCGATAATTTGATCGCCGCTAATGTGGGAGTCCTCAAGTATCACGATTTTACGTTCAAGCCATTGCCATAATAACTGCCGGAAATCCTGATCAATGGTGGTTTTTTCCTGGTCGCCTGCAATAATTTTAGACTTAACTGCTTCGTACTCATTGAGGTGTTGTAAGTGTTGCTTTAAGTGCGAGCAAATCTCGGTGGCAATTATATCTCCGGCTTCTTGTTTTAACGTGGAATAAAGTGCTTCGGGATATTGCCAGTGTTCAATTAAGCCGTTCGCAGAGAACTCATCATTGACGACAGAAAGCATCGTTTTAAGTTTTTCGAGCACATGGTGCTTGGAAAATGGAATGCGAAATCGTAGCGCCCATTCTTCGAGGACGGTTAGTGGATCAATTGACTCGGGATTATCGCTCTCCGGCCATAACGTGATGGTGTTTACATTGCGTTGCCAGGCTTGTTGTAGATAAGAAAAAAAGCCATCCACATTAGTGCCGATAACAAAATGTCGGTCTGCATGCAGTTCCTCAATGATTAGGTCAGCAAACACCTGGGAGCGGGCGATACGATCGGCGCGATTATTAATAACCGTGCTGAGCCAGATTTGCGGTTCGGTTTGCCAGTCATGATTGGCGAAAGCCATACGTTCCCAGTTATTTAAGCAACCGAATCGCTCATTGGCAGACATGCCGTTAATAAACTCCAAGTGTCGCTTACGCATCGGAGCAATGGGAAATGCTTTTAAGACACCCAGGTCAAGTACCACACGATCAGCCATTTCTTTGATGGCAACATCATTCGTTACACCGATCTCCTGAGCAAGCTGTAACACTAGCGCAATGTTGTAGGGATGTTCTTCGTAAGGAAATCGTTGTAGCAGGTCGGGCGTAATAAGCCCGGCTTCCAGCCAGCCCACGGTTTTGGTTTGTGTGTGGCGTTTGTTGGCGGCATCACGCAGCAGTGGTAACATTTGTTCTTCGCTGGTGAGTAACAGTGACGATTCGGGTATAAATTCTGTCATTACTTCGGGGATATTAATGCCGGCCGGGCCTTGCAAGTCTTCATGGTCAGGGTAGGTGTTGGTGATGGTGGCGATATCGTCTTTGACCCATTGCTGCTGTAATACTGTGACGTAGCTTGGCGTCAGCGCCATACACTCCCAAAGAAATACGTCGGCGTTCAGTTTATCCGCTAGTTGTAAAACGTTGCCTTGTTCCCAAATAGTTGCTTTGTCGTAGGGGCGAAACAAGAACATTTCCCGTAATTTTCCATAGGCCGGGGCATGTAAAAACATGGCTTCGCAACCGGTTGTTTTGGATACAACACTATAACCAAGGGCGTTAATGAGCGCGGCTTTCAGGCGTTCTGTACCGGATTTCCCCCGTGTTCCCCATCCGCCGATGACCAATGGCAGGCGTTTTCGGGTATGGCGCAGTTGACGGTTAATGATGAGATGTCTGCCGATAAATAGCGAACCGACGACCGATGTGAATAACATCAATTCGTTGAGCGAATTTTCATAAACGGAAACAAAGTAGTCTTGAAATCTTGGCCACAAATCATCGTTGAAAAACGGCAAGCCGAGGCCAAAGTAACGTTGCACGCTAGCATCGTTCACGGGGGTTGGGTTGTGTTCTTCGCGGTGGGCATTAAACTGAATGTTAAATCCGAGTTTTTTTAATTCACTACTATAAGCATTCGTTTTAATGCTGCTGCCATCATTGCGGTTACGCAGTTCCGCGTAGTAAGCAAAGCGTCGGGTCAGCGTTGTTCTGGCATATAGTTTTCGTGTTAAGGATCGAGGGGGATGCACGGACGTAATACCTTCACTGGTATAAAATTGTGTGGGTGTTGAGCCCAGTCCGTAATCGAGCACTGAAATCATGTCATCGACCAGTGGTAAATAGGGGCGCCAGCCGCTTTCCGCGCTGATATAAAGCGGTTCGCCGGGTACTTTGGTCTCCGCCAGCTCAGACAATATAGCGGAGGGTGCACGAATTCTACCGTAAAACAGGCGGCCCCGAGTATGCGGAAATGCCTGGCGTTTATCTGTTGAGGGGTTTTTGAATTCGTGCAAAAAACGCCAGGTGCGGAATCCAAATTTATGTCCTCTCATGAGTCGGCTGCGTATCCAACCAGGCTCCAGGTCATAACCAAAATCATTTTGTGCTATGACGGATAGCACTCGACCAATGGTTTCTTCATTGTGCTCCTTTTTCCAGTGATCTGATATGGTTTTACGTGACCCTGGTGGTATAGCGGTGGAGGTTTGTTGTAATTGGGCTTTTAGCTCACGTCGGGCACTGGTGGCATTGCTCCATATCTGCTCCTGGGTTTGCGCCGCCCAGCGCCTGACGGACAAGGCCTGTGATTCACAACGCAGCTGGCTGATGGTGGGTAGCAGCGCCTGTCGCCACATGTCAGCCCCCTCCGTGTTATTAATCTCAACAAGAATCAGGTGTCCTTCGAGGCTGACTTTCAGTGCTACACGTAATACAAACTCATTCTTTTCGTGCACTAAAACCTGGGTTATCAGCTTGAGACAGTAGGCTATGATGTCTTCCGTACTTGTGCTTCCTGTGTTTCCTATGCTGAAGTCTTCAGTGCTCCTGTTTTTGTTGATGGCGTTCTCACTGGAGTTCTTACTGGAATTCTCACTGGCATTGTGCTTTACGTCAAGCAAGTCAGGTAACTGTAACAAGGCTGTGGCCCGTACGGGTGCCGTGTCATCGTTGCAGGCTAGATGGTATAACGGTTGCTGGTACTCTACCATTGATAGCTTGGTGAGTGATTCTGCCAATGCCTGGCGTACTGCCGGATTGGGGTCATGTAGCACCGTTGCTATTAATGTGGGGGCGTCAGGCAGGTATTGGCGGTTGCGGCAAAGCAGGTGAACCGCATGCCGCCTCACAAACAAGTCATCATCGGCTGTTGCTGCTGTCAGGCGTTTGTTTAATACAATTTTAAGCGACTCATGCGACAAACTTTCAAGTATTGAAAGAGCTTCACACTGAATCCAGACATCCTGACTGCTGTTCAGCGCTGCACGATAGACGTATTGCAGAGTGCTATCGCTAAGGCTACGCTCCTGCAAATTTTCCGGAATCTGTTTTAATGCGGTCACCAGGCATTGAAATGCCGCGATGCGAACGCGGGTGTCACCTTCATAGGTTAGCAATGGTTGTATCAGTGACTCAAGATCCAGACGTCGCCAGAGTTGCTCAGGATCGTGGTGTGCAACCGTGTTTTCCAGTAAGGTGGTGCACCAGACGCCGAGGCGTTTCAGGCAAAAAGCAATCATGCGCTCATTACTAAAGTGGCGGCGCTGGTAGCGCTCACTGACGGTGTCTTGTCCGAACCAACGTTTGAATGCCCTGCGATCCCCTGCTAACTGGCTTTTGGTTGCACCCAAGTCTTTGGCGAAATCAAGAACATGTTGTTGATGCTCTTGTGCGGTTACTGCACCTGATACCCTTTGGGTGAATTTGGCATGCTGGCGTTCCATTAAGGTGCCGTGATTTAGTTGTTGTTTTATATATTGTTGCGCAAATTCTATTAGCTGAAGCAGGAGTCGATCCGTTTCGTTTATATTGGGCAGTTTTAAGTCCGGTAATAAAGCTCGCTCAATTTTGTAATTTGCAAGTGTAAAGGTGTTATAAAATTGTGTAATCAGGCGCTGTTCAACCTTAACTAAGTAGGGTGGAATATTTAGCTGTAACAACTTCTCAACGGTTTTTTTATTCATCGGCATGATGACCATATATATAATTATTTGATAATGTGCTTGCGCGTCGGTACTGAAGTTGCTTGAAATCAATCTCGCCCGGTCCAAAATCACGGAAAGCGCGGCCGTATCCTCCGTGCCAGGCAAGGGTAAATACTAAGCTATTATCATTGGGCTCCAGGTCGTAACGATATTGCAGGTTAAACTGCCAGCGCCGTTGCATCGATTGCCAGCGAATGATGCCTATGTCAACGGTAAGGCGGTTACGGCTTAGGGCATTGGTTCGGTGGCTGTCATCGAAGTAGTATCGGTGACCATATTGTGCTTTTATTTTCCATAGACGAAGCAATTGCTTCCACGTCATTCGGATATCGATATGATCAGGCTTTAACGGGTTTAATGATTTGTTGCTGGTAATATTGCCCGCCAAGTTCCATTCGGTATCCAGCCAGGGTTGATAGACATAGTTGTCGCCGATGATGATACCTCGTGGGTGATCCTGCTTATAACGACTGAAAATATCCTGGTCAACTGCAGTGGGCGCATAATGTTTAAAATTACGTAAACTCAGTTTACGTTGAAAGAGGCTAACTTTTGGCAAGTGAAAACTTTTTGCGCTAATGCGCCGGTGCTGGGAGAGAGACCCCCGTAGTACTGCTGACCACTCCAGTTTGTTGGCGGCATTATTGATGGTTTTTTCAGGGTTTTGGGCATACAAATCCGCTTGTAGCGTTGCCCGCCACGTTTTCCAACGTGGTTGATAGTGAGCTCCTGACTGAAAACCAAGGGTGGGACCGCCAGTATCGCGTAGGCGCGCCAGAAAGCGGTTTTTGGTATAGCGCTTTTGATGCTCGGAAAAATAGCGGTGCGTGGCATTCAGTTGCAGAAATTCCTCGGCATTATCGTTGTTGGTGCGGTCCTCATCAATCTGGCGTCGGCTGACCAAGTCCGCCGCCCAACTCCATGTGCCGTCTTCTTGCCCGCCAAGTGGTAAATTATCCACTACGGTGTAGGGGCCATGCGTTTGTCGGACAGTTCTTACCGCGGATAAGGGCCCTGGTTTTGGCTCGATGGGCACCGGCGTGAGTGGGCGTGGTCGGGGCGGTACGGTATCATTAGCTTTTGTACGCTGATAAATTCTGAAATAAGTGTGGTCAAGTCTTGCGTCTGGTGTTAATGCAATATTATGCCATCCCGCTCCAAGGGTCTGGTATCGGCTGTCAACTTGTTGGCTAGACCATTCGTCAATACGTAGTCTCGCTGGACCCAGAACATGCAGGTGTATAGGCTCTGCGTGGGTTGCAACATGATAGGCGCGTTTAACGGATCGCGTTAATGTGGTTTTGTTGTGGCTGGATTTTTCGTGTAGCGTTATTTTTAGAAATTGGTTAATCACCGGGTTTACCAATGAAATGCGTAAGGCGTGATTCCCGGCGGGTATTGGCAGCGATAGGTTGGCAACGGGGTTTTTGTCACTTAGTGTTATTTCCTTAATGGTTTTTTTGTTCAAACGCACGCGTACGTTTGTGGTAACACTGGTGGTAAATGGTAAATCCAACAGGTGCAATTGCAGACTAATTTTGGTTGGCGTAAGATTCGTCATGCCAAGGCCATGCTGAGTCCTACCCGTAATAATATGCGTGTTCGGATCGTTAATACCTAACAAGGCCTTACGGATACGCAGTGATGGGCTTTCGGGGTTCCAGCCCTGGTGGTCTGCGTAATACAAGCCCGCACTTTGGGGTACTGACTCTAACAATTTCCAATTAAGGCCTTTGCTTAATCTTGTGTATATTGATTTAAGCCCGGGAGCGTTAGCGTGTTGTTGAAAAAGATGTTCTGCGATGGGAAGCCACTGTGCCAGTAACGCAGGGGTTTGTTCTCCGTGCCATAATATATTTGTTATTAACTCGCGTGTTTCGTTTTCATTGAGTGTTTCAGGGGTTTTTGACGTCATTTTTGATATGGTTTTTGACAGGGTTTCTGATGTAAGTTGCTCAAGAATTACAATGCCCATTTTTGGTGAGTGATTGAGTGTCTGCGCTTTGGTTGTGATGCCCAGGTCTTGGGGGGTGATAGGGCTGTAATGTGTTTGTGTTATTGCTCTTTCGATGGTAATCGGTCTGAGTGGTCTGGATTGAGTCGATGTTTTAGTTTGTTGACAACGATAAAGCATTTTGTCCGTCGTAAGGCTGTTACAGGATAAATAGGTGTCAGTCAGGTTTGGTTGTTGGTTAACGATGGTGGTAAATATTGTCGCAATATCCTGTGGCTGTAATGATAGAGGGGATAGCAAGGGCAATTGCGGGCGCAGCGCGGAGACCTGTAATAATAAGTCGTGGTGTTCTGCTGAAATACTTAATTCATGGTAACCCGCATCCAGCGTATGCTGTATTTCTTGTTGGGTACCGGGCGCCAGCCTGTCGGAAGCCACCAGGGTTAACCCTGGTGACGGACGATTATTGTTGATGGGTAACACAGTTGTTTGCTGTTTGCTACGGACCACGAGCCAATCATCAACCGGGTTCGGGTTATTGGAGTTATGTAATATTCTTGCCTGAAAACGCAGTGTGATGGGTCCCCAGACTGCAATTTTGACAGGACGCTTTTTGCTGGCGCGAAAGGCCGGAGCGAGTTTGTGCTGCTCGATGGCATAGAGGTAGGACATACCCTGGTGGTCTTTGACTATTTCGGGAGCGGTTTGCCAGCTATTGGGGCCTGGGTGTTGGTGTAGCCATTGTGACCATTGGTGAAACGTGTCTTCTTGAAGGGAATTTTTTGCGCGATGCAATGGCTCGATGACATTTATCCCATGTTGTAAATAGTCGGTCAACAGCTCCCCCTTTTTTCCTGCGCGTTGCCAGTGGCGTAGGGCAAGGGTATATTTTTCCTGATGGAAGGCCCGGTAGCCTAGCCATAATTGCTGCGATTCGGGGGGAAGTATCATGAGCGTGTCGTTGAATATGTGCCACCATCCTAATTTAAAGGCACATAGCGCTACAAGCTCGTTTGGTCGTTGGGTAGGGGGTAGGGCCAATGCGAGCAACAATGCGTGCTGATACTGGTTTTGTTCCACTAATAGCTTGATGTATGGCTGCAGGTTATCGACGGTGGGATGATGCAACAAGGCGCTTGCCCATAGCCCCATCAGTGCCGTGGTGTTGCCGGCGCGGGTATAGGATGCAATCAGCAATTGTTTGGCAATATGGCTTAGTTGCGGGTCGTCGGCATACAAAAACCAGCCTTTTAGCATGCGGTTTGCTTGATAGGTTTCGCCTAATTGTTGCAATGCCGCTATGCGTGCTGTTTGGGCTTCCCTTTGTTGGTCATACTGGGTACCGTGTGCAATGATACTCCATTGTTCCAGGGCGGTTAGCCACTGTTGAGATCGTTCGGCCTGGAAGGCACGCTTACGGTGTTTTTTCCAGTTTGCGGAGGATAATAGGTCGTGAGTTATCAGAGGGGATTGAACTGGAGGTATCGGGTGGCTGAATAATTTTTGCTGACTGCGTAGTCGTTGCGCTATGGGTAACCAGTCATTAACCAACAGTGCGGGCATGTCGCGTATCGGTGTAATGTGTAAGAGTTGTTTTAATTGAGCTGTGTTAAAGCCATTTTTTTCAGTAACGTCTGCCAGATGGTGTTTATAATTTATTTCTTCCATGTTATTGGGTTTACTGCTGCGGTATTGGAGCGCCACCTGCAGTGGTGTGCCGGATGCCTGCCAAAGTTTGATGTTACGTACACGGGGTGGCAGTGATAGTTCTAGGGTGGCGGCGGAAATGGCTGGCGGGATGGCGGTGGTTATCCTGCCAAGGCGAGCATCAGAAATGTTGTCGGTTAATGTTATTGGCCGTTTTGGTGATGCAGTCAACAGCGTTAGCGCAGCGTGACTCAGGTCGGGTGCATAATGTTTTGGCGGGAGGGGGTGCTCCGCTTCCATAATGAGTGATATGACCGCTTCATCGTCGTATTGCATAAACAGTGTTGTGCCCGTTTTTACGTTGGACCGGTTAACAATTAAACGAAGAGTGGATGCTGTTTCACGTTGTGGAATAGGGTAGAGTTGTGGGTTTTTGTCTTCATTCGTCAGTGGCGTAAAGTAGGCACGGCTTGTCTGGCGCATCGCGGTGCGTGCATATTGTGCTGAGATTGTGATTCCTTGTCCCTCGTCATTAACGGGCAATAATCGCGGGGAGTGGAAGAATCGGTAGCGGAGGGAGGTCGATAGGTTTGATATGTCCGACGGTAACGCAGGCGGTGTGGGTTTTTCGGGGAATAGATGACGGAAAAAAGTGTATGCTCCCGACAACCGTTTTGCGGTATTGGTGATTTGCGGGTCATTATAGGTTTTGTTGGCGGCCAATTGCATTAACTGTGCAGCGTTTAAACGGCTGTCGCGATACGCATTGTCATTAACTAACGTCGTAGCGTAGTGTTCGATTTGGGTAATGCGGGCCGACAACGGGGTATTGACGGGGCGAGGCGACAGTGGCCAGCGAAGTGGTACATCCGGTTGTGCTAATAATTGGTCTCGTATGTCCGCTGCAGTGGTTGCCGGTGTATTAAGTGATGGGAATAGGTAGTCTACCGGTTGTTTGCTCAGCCGAGCCAATATCGGTTGTGTAGTGCGAATGTGCAAAGTGTGAGTGCCATCGGGTATTTCGACGTAATGCTGCGTTAAGCGACTCAATGTTCGGACAGTACCGTTTACATAAAAAGCATTTTGTTTTTCGATGCTGGTAAGTACCGGTATGTGCTTGAAAGGTTTTTCATTTAACGTCAAATGAAGGTGGTACTCGTGCTGGGGCTTGAGATTGTTACTGTCGTTGACGGCGCTGGGGTTATCGTCATGGCGGTCCTCATTATTGCTATTGTCATTATTTATATTTAAGTAATAAGAACGGTGCTGTAATGCCACGCGCGCTGGTCCTATCAGTGTTACCGTGGCCGGTGTTGCGGGATCAAGCCGCCAGTAATTTAGCCCCGCTGCTTCATGTGCACGCCGTAATTGATAGGGTTGGGAACCGAGCGCGATGGCGTCTCGGTAAGGCGCTATTGCTTCTGCGGGTATGCGCCGGGATACAAAGAGCGCTATGGCGGGTTTTGTATTATGCTTGCCAATGTAGCGCAAGCGAATCAGGCGTTCCTGCGTATGGTATTGGGAAACGATGAATGAGGTGGCGTCATTGGTGCTTTGTAAATTGATTGCCAGCCAGATACCAGTACCGTTACTGAGGTTGACCTGCCAGTCTTTGGTTTGGATATTACGGTTTGGAGAGTGCAGGCGTAAATATTGATAAGCCGGTAGTCGTACGGTTACATGATCATTTTCAGCGAAAGGGATAGCGTGTATACCGCTAGAAGGTTGATAGTGTGGTTTTTTTCCATCGATCCAATAGGGGGCGGCGGTAATATTGTCCCAGCGCAGTTCGGAGAAAGCGGTTTGCTGTAAGGCGAAGCGTATTGGGTCAATTTGTGCGTATGGCTTGTTAACATAGGACAATATTATTACCCCAAGCAGGATGGCAAATACTCTGGCATAGCAGCGTAGCAGGTTTGTTGCTGTTTTAACGGCAAGCCGGGCTGAGGTCACAATGATTCCCCTATTGGTAGACATAAGGAAAAGCGTTTGCGTAATGTTGCGTTGTTAAGGAGTTGTTTTCGTGTTGCCAGGTTCAGCTCGATATGCACGAAGGCAGAAGAACCGGTGTTGCGCAGCGCGCTGGCGATGGTGTTGGTGACGCCGCCAAGTTCCTGAACGTCCCAGGGATAAATTCTGACATTAAAGGGCGTTGTGTTTTTCAGGCATTGACTGATTTTAAGTATACGTTTTCCGGGTACGTTAGTTGCGGAACTGATAATAACGTCAGCACTGGATGCCTGCGGTGTTCGCCGCTTCTCTTTTGCAAAGCCGTGAAGTTGTATCAGGTTGCCCATGTTCATGGCTGACACGCTATCAGTTTGTGTGGTAGTGCTGGTGATGGTTCTGGTGATAGTTCTGGTGATAGTATTGGTATTTTCACCGGAAAACGCCAGCGCAAATGCTGTAAAGTAACTTTGACTAAGATGTGCGAGGTCGGCGTTATTAAAGTTTTTGTCGGTGGTTTTTCGCGAGGTGGTATTCCATGCTGCGGCAACTATCTCCGGGGTATTGATAAACAGTTGTAGTGCGATTTCGCCGGTATAACGGTCGTGATAACGGTGAGGTGCCTGCAACGCGAGACCAGGCTTGCGTGTTGGTGAAAATATAAAAAAACCGCGTCCGTGGCGCTGTTTAGCGTGTTCTCGTATGACGAAAAAATTATTATCGTTTTGCGTTATGGCATGTGCCTGAAAGCCGAGTTTTTTCCATTGCCGTGTATGATTTTCTTCAAAATGACCTTTAAAGTGTTGGCGAAATAGATCTTCTGCCTCTGTCAATTCCTTTGATGTCGGCGCTTTATAGGTCTGGGTATGGCTTTGCTTCCATATTGCTGAGAGCGATTGCGCCTGACACGAGTAGATACTGCTCAGAAATGGCAGTGTCATTACAATAAGGGCGATGTAGTTATTCCGCTGCATAGTGGTCGTTCAATAATGATTCTGAAAAAAAGACGCGTTGTCTGGATTGCCCGGGTGTTAAACGATAGAGCAGTATATAGGCGTCGATGGCCTGTTCGGGTTTTACATTGATGCGGTATTCTCCTGCTGGCAGGTCGTTGCCTAGGGTGATGAAAAGGCGTTGACTGTTTCCCACGAATTTATCGCGCGTATTTAGAACGGGGATTTGTTGTTCATTGTTGGGGCGAACATCGTAACTGCGCTGCAGGAAACTCCAGTTCCGAAATGGCCCAATGGTGCGATGCTTGATCGGGTCAATACTGACCTGGATATTGGTGCGTTGTTGCAGATCATAGGGTAAATAAAGTTGGGCGGATACCACCTCTTCGTCGCTGGTTTTTTGATACATAAAACTAAGGCCTTTGGCCTGCAGGCGGTGCGCCAGGCGTTTTAGATAGCGTGGCTTATCGGAGGTGGCGTAGTTGATATAAAATTGTGTAAAGTCGGATGCGTTAATGGTGATGTTGTGTTGTCCTGGTGTGATGCCTGGTAACGTTATGGTGCCACGAGGCGAGGTTATTTTCCCTTGATGGATGCGTTTCCCGTCGAGTAAAACCTCGATTGATTCGGATACGGCTGCAGTGGTTTTGGAGGTTGTTGTGTGGTTGTCGGGGTGTTTGTCGCGTACATATAAGAGACTTGGTGTAATTCGCTCCCTATTTGGTAATGGTTGGAAAATAATGGGCACGGGTTCTTTTGTTGGTAATGCTTGGAAGGTAATGTTTAATGCGCTGTCCCGTGTTGCGGTCTCAGGACTACGCGGCGTTAACAGGTGACGGGCTAACCAAGACCCATTGGGTTCATAGTTTTCCCATAAATATTGGCCTGTCATAATATACTCATTCGTTTCTCGGGGACGGTGTTGTACGCGTAATAACATGGTGCGATTATTACTGGCTAAGATGGAGTTTTCCGAGGCTTGTATACGAAACCAGGCCGGTTGGCGTAATTGCTGATTATGATGGGGGGCATAGTAGTCTTCAGGGATTTTTAGCTTTCTAACCAGGTTTGGAGGTCGGCTGTAAGCGGCCAGTAATGCAGGTTGCTGTGATTGAAATCGAATTTTATGCGCATTTTTTGGCAATAAGAAATAGTAACGCGCAGGATCTGAAAGTTGCCAGTTATGATGGTCCGTTGATACACGATCGTAATTAGAAACGGGTGCATCAATGGTGAGTTGTCCTTGCTGGATTATGTTTTCCTGTTGATCGCTAATGATATAGTGTAACGAATTTGGTCGTAGCGTTGTTAGCGTTGTCACTGGGTGAGTAAATGCACGGATGTCGATACGAAAGGGGGTTGCTAGGTTTTGCGTATGGTCAATGGAGTACGAAACGGGGGATTGTTTATCAACCAGATAGTTGCGTAGATAGAAGGGGGTGATGTCCAGTTCGTTTCGGGTGTTACCCGTGATATTGTAAGCCCGAATGACGCCCGCAGTTGTTGTTTGAATGTCCAAGATGCCGCCGTCGAAGTCATGTCCCGGCAGTGTTGTCTCGTTGTTTATGGTCATCGTGTATTGTTTTGGGGCAGTAGTACCATGTCCTGTCCATTTAAGGTATAAATGGTTAGTTGTCGCGCTGGTATCTTCATTGATGGGGGTAAACTCAAGTTGAAGGTGGGCACCCTGTTCGGGTATGGAAATTGTTCCGCGTAGCCAGGTGTCGACAAATAAACCGGCTGGTAATACGGGCTGCTCCTCTTGTACTACCAGATCGTCGGTATAGTCACGCAGAAAGTACAGGGTGCGATCCTGGTAATCTTCTCCTTGTACGCCCTGTGGGCCCATCGGCACGGAACGGTTCTGCAATAAAAACTGCTTTTCTTGTTCGCGAAGTAGTTCCGGTCCGTAGACGTTGCCCCGGCTGAGAAATTCCTTTTGTTTTTCGCTTAGTCGCTGCCAAGCCGAGGGCAGTTTATGAGGGGGAATGGGGTCGGGTTGGTAGAGGCGGACCATGACTTCGTTGAGGGGCAGTGCACGACTGGCTAGTTTTAGCTGTAGTGTGGTCGGATTTGCCAGCCCTTCTGTGTTTATACGCATTATTGAGCTGTTTGTGGGCACGAGATTGTCATCAAGGAAGAAGGCGCGGGTTAGCGATTCTTTTTTAGTTTCATCATAAAAGAGTCGCAGTCCTGCACGGTGATGGTAGGTGCTTTGTTTTAGTGATATTCCCTTGGCATCTAGAATCTGGTATTCAATGGCATATTGCCAAGCGGTGCCGGGTTGAGGTGCTTCGGACGCAGCGATGCTGGCATTACTAATGACGGTTAATACATTGCTGCGGTTGTCGATGGAAAACCGCAGCCACTTATCCTGGTTTAATACATAAGCGGGACTGGGGCGGGCGTGTTCCAGTAAGGTGGTGTTTTTCTTGAGGCCTGACCACAGTTCAATGTGCCATTGTTGGTTATAACTTAACGTTATCAGTAACATTAAGCCTATCACGATAAGGGCTCTCCCTAAAAGCCTCATGGTGGTGTTCCAAATGCGAGTAACCCGGTGCTGGTGTCTTTAAACCGGGTTATTATGTTTCGTTCAATTCTACCGGTAGGAACCTGCATTACTTGTTGCAGGCGGCGTGGCTCCAGGTTGGCTATCATCAACAGTTGATTATTACGTGTTAATAGCAGCATAAAAGATTGCCGGGAATCTCGATCGACCAGCCGTATAAAGCGAAATGATGAGTATTCACTTTGAATTCGTTGTAATGTCACTACATCGTGGGTTTTAAGGTAACGTTGGATGTGACGGCGTAATGGTTGTGCAGTGACGGGCTGAATGGTTTTACCCGTCAGTGGAGCAATATATTCATATAGATCGTTTTCTATTGTGGGTATATCGAGGGAATAGAACTGTGCTTGTTCCTGGCGGTCACCGTTTTTTTGTCCAAAGCTTGCTCTTGTCAGAGGTGAAATCCAGAGTATGGCAAATTCTTTGTTACTGCTGGCATTTAGGTATAAAGATTGGGGGATGCTGGCGACTTCATAGCCGGCTGTTTCCGGTGAACCATCCACCATTCGTGTTTGAAAACCATCGCGGTGTAATGTGTTTAGAAGGCCTTTACTTAGTGAATGCAGCGCTGTGGCGCGGGTGTCACCATTGTGGAGTGAGACTAATACATCTTCTTTCGGCATGACACTGCCTTCCCGATAGCCAAACGCTCGGCTATGGACAACCATCATGGGGTGTCCTCGACTTTCGCGTAATACCATTTGGTTGACCAGTGTAAACAGACTTTCGGTATTACCGATGCGAACAATATCTGAGGTACCGTCGAGGTTTGCTTTGGGATTGGTGCCTGCAATTAATAACGCTTTTGCATCCAGTCGCTCAAACAATGCTACGGCGTACTCGAAGCTATTGATTTCATATAGTGGTCGGGGTACTTGTACCAGGTAGTCGGCTGTGGAGCCTAAACGAAACACGTAGGTTCCCCAGTAGCGACGCACTTTTGGGGGATCAAGCGCATCGGCGGCGGTTTCGATATCGGAATCCGAGTTAGGGTTTATGTCCGTTTCGGTAAGGATCAGGTAGTCTTGCTGTGTACGGTGGTGACGATATTGCACCAGTTGATAGTCCATGACGGTAGCTGCGAGGGAAATATTTTTTAATTCCACCTGGCCTTCTATGGTCCAACTGCCATTGCGATATTGTTGATGCATGGCCTGCCAGAGTGGTGTCAGTATTTCATCGTCAAAATATATGAGTTCTTCGAGGCGTGGTGGGATATAGAGGTTTGAACCACGGCCTGCGATTCTGTTTTTGTCTTCTAGCAACCATTGTTGTAAATGGCCGTCTATACGTTGTTTACTAACTTGTAGCGGGACATTATAGTTACCAAGATGAGCGTGGGCCAATAGTTTACGCATATCGGATTTGTTTAAAATCAGCTCAGAAAAGCCGGTTCTGGTTGATGCGCGTTGTCGGTTTTCTAACGGCGTTTCGCCCCATTCAATTTTCAGGTTCTGTATTAATTTTTTTAATGCGACGAGGTCCAGGCTCTCTGGGAGGTTTGCCTTTACCCACATGGTGCTGGGTAGTTCGGGGGTGTCAATTTGAGATGCGCTGCGGCGTACACCGCCCAAAATGCGTGCGCTGGTATTGGTGTAACCCCGAACCTGTAGTACGTCACGGCGTGCCAGCGTGCGGTGAAAGACATGGTAAAGGGTATCCTGATTGTGTAGCACATCGGCTGAACCGTCGGCATTTGCATTGCGACGCACCCCCGCTATTGCCAGTGCCCGAGCTTCCATACGGGTAAACAGCAGTGCTGCAGCGTTCAGCGCACCGGGTTCTTCCAGCGGTGCCGGAACCTCGATGACCAGATTGTTTTTGCTTTCCGTATCTATGACGTATATTCCCCAACCATTTCCGGGATCTCGTTCCTTGATGTATAAATACCGGTTTTCCACCAAATGAATTTGGTAGTTTAATTGTTGCAGCAGCGTCATGGCGCGGTATAGTTCTGCCATGTCTTGTTGTTTGATATAAGACAACAAATAATTTATTGCACTGGTGAATGTTTCAATTTCGTATGGCAGGGGGGGTGGTACGCCGCTGGTTTTTATGGGTTTGTAGAGGCTTACCTTATCTTCTCGAATAAGTTCAATAACACTCTTTTCTATGAGAGGTATCGTCTGGGTGCTGGCGATGTTTTCTGGTCGTAGCGTTAGGTTGGTGGTGGGTAAAAAGGTTAACGTAAAGCCCACTAGACTTGCTATAACCACCGCAACCAGCGAGGTTTGTAACGTGGCCCTGGTTAAGCGCGCGGCAATTTCCTTGTCGTGCATTTTGACAGCCATAAGGGTTGCCAGCAAATAGCCGAATGCGTATCCATCGGTGATTTTTGTCTCGGGGAAGAAATTCAGTACAATGTATGCCAGAATGATTTTATAAATAAAACCGATGTTAAAAAACAATAGGGTTTTGCGGGCACCTTCAATATTACGGTTAGCGAACCAGGGAATCCGAAGTAACAGTATGGCCACGCCAAGAATAATGAATGCTTCTATAAAGGAGGTGAGAATTTTGCTGGGTTGATACCACTGCAATGCGAGTAGGGAGGGGATGAGTATGCCGTTATAGTCCCAGCCGTAGTGCAGGTTCATGCGTGATGCGATGAAGGCTGCCGTAACCAGTATAATGTAAGCTTTAGGCGTGGCAAGCACCGATGACGCCAGGTCTTCGTACATGTAGGCGAGGTTACTAACGGTGAAGTTGGTAAATTCCATTAAACCATAGCGTACGATAATGTAAGTGACCAATACGGTGACAAACAATGGCGGTAGACCTCGCAGGAAGCCGGTTTTCCAAATTTGATTGGCGATTAATGCAATAATAACCAAACCAAAGCTATGGAGGTTGTTGCGATAGTCAAAGCTGATATGCCACCGGTTTTCCATGATGTTACCCAGCCAGGGTAATAACCAGGTATCGAAACTGATTCGCACAATGATACTAACGAGAATGATGGCAAAGAAACGATCCCTGCCAAACAGGCTGCTCCAATAACCTAATTTTGAGCAGTTTTCCGAGAGAAAACGCACAATAAAATAGGTGACAAAAGCCTCAGTAAAAATGACACCGGCAGACCATGGTTTCATTAATAGTAAGGGAACGATATATCCGGGAACCACCAGGCCTGAAAGGACCCAGCCTAAACGAAGGTTAAAAAAAGCAACCACAAATACGCCTATCCAGACGGTAGTGATTACCGAGCTTTCCAGGCTCCCCTGTGGGAATATCTGCAGAGGAAGCACGTCTTGTAACAATGTGATTATCCCAGTAGTTTGCTAACCGACGCTACCAATGATTCTGTTGACAATGGTTTGAAGGTTACCACGGTAGCACCCGCGGTCAGTAAATCCTGCTCGACATCGGCACCTTGCATTGCCGTTAAGACCATCACCGGAATAGATGAACATTGCTCTTTTCTTAGCCAATGGAGGAATTGCCTGCCATCCATCAATGGCATCATCAGGTCTAGAATAATTAGGTCGAAGGTTTGTTCCTTGACGGCTTCAGCCGCCTGATTTCCATTTTGTGCCGTAAATAATATATATCCGTTTGCCTCTAAAAATATTTCTAACAATTCCTGTAATAAGGGGTCATCGTCTGTTAGCAGAATGTGTTTTGCAGTGTTGCTCATAAAAATCCTTTAAGCTTTAAGTTGAAGCGCATTCCAACACCCACGTTACTGTGTGCTTCGATGTCGCCGCCCCAGTTCTGTACGATACGTACAGCGCTTCGTAATTGTTGAAACAGTTCTGTTGAAGTATTGGTTTCTCCAAACAAATAGCTGTTAAGTCTTTCCTCGGGAATACCAAAGCCGGTATTTTCAAACATGAAAAAGATGGAATGGCGGAATGTATTGGTTTGTTCCGCTTGCTGTAAACTGATTTTTATTGTGCTGCCTTCGGAGGCATCTTCAATGAGGACGTCCAGGATAGTTTTAAGTACGTTGATTAGCGAGTTAGGTTCTGCAAATACTAACCCCACTAATGCGCTTGTATCCGGTTGTACTTGTAAGTGACGACGCTCGGCTTTTTCGGATACCGCGGTGATTGCAGCCAATAATGGTGGTTTGGCCTCCAGGGGATAACGTTCTAAGGGGATACCTTGTACGTTAGCGTCCAAATGTTGTTGTGCTTCTTCCAAAACATCAACTGCTTGGGCGACTTTGTCCTGGATAATATTGAGTACCCGATGCCGCTTTTTATCGGATACGTTATCGATTTGCAAAATGCCGGAGGCCATAATCACACTTTCCATATCATTGCGAAGCTGTATATTGAGACGTTCAATCAATCGATCTTTTAAGGTGTATAGTTTCTTCAGATCCGTTACGTTAATAAATTCAAAAAGTATGCCGAGAAGGCTAAAGGGAGTGGGGGCACTCATATCGTCGCTTTCATTGCGGGTTAACGGACGAATATTTAGTAGCAAAACTTCGTCATTAGCGCCTTTTATTGAAGCGGGTATGTTGACATCACCGTGTTCCAGCACGACGTAGCGCATGGTATAGCGCGCCTGAGTCGTATTCATTTCGGTTACAGCGATTATTAAGTCTAATGCTGTCATTTTAAATGCCGGTAAATTGGCGTTTTGAAGAATAGTCGACATGGTGAGGTTCATTTGAACCAGGCCGCCAAACAGGTTGTAAAGGATAGTGGCCGTGCTCTGGCCATTAAAAACGTGTTCCAATAATGTAAATCGCCGGTTTATTATTTCTTGCGATCGATGTAGCGATTTATAAACGGTATTGTCTGTCTCCATTTTTATATATTGTGAAAATAACTTACCTTGTGAGGTTTGTTGTTTTAACCACTGTTTCCTGTGATATAGCAACTCTCCAATTTGAACACCATAATCTTTTACCCGTGAGGCAAACATCGGCATTGTGGCAACTTTGGCAGGTGTGATGGTGAATGCCCAAAAACCCAGTATTTCTCCGGCAAAGGTGAGTGGGACTAAATATTGCTGTTCGTTTAAGGGGCCTTGTTTGAAATACTCGCGGTGCAGCTGAATCGGACCATTTTCGGCGATGGCGGTGTTGTATGGTGCCCGTTCATAATCACGTCGACGTTCGTTTATCGCATCAAGCGAACAATTTAGTGCTTTTATTTCCTGTAGACGATGATCACCTTCAATGCGCTCCAGGAAAATGACGCGATCCAGATCAAACGTTTGATTAACCAGGTTAATGACTTGTGCCCAGTGTTCAGGGGAATTGTAAAAACTGGGTTGTGCGATCCGTTTTTGTTGTTTCGCGCTATTTTCAAGCAGCATTTGCGTAAGTTCCTGTTCCTCCTGCACTGATTTATAACGGAAAATCAATAGGAACATTAATGCTTGTCCCAGCGCCATGTCGACGACAGGTAATACAAGGCGTAAATAAGACAGCATAAACCAGCCGAGCAACAGATAAATAAAGATCAGAATGAGCGATATCCATGTGGCTAGCGTTAACGAAATTGCTTGATAGAGAAAAATGCTCAGTATAACAATCGCTAATAGGATGATCAGGTAATAGATCACTGTTAACTGATGTAACGCCTGCTGTGCGAGTAGAGTGTCTAGGGCATGGCCTTGAAAGGTGAGTAGCGGGACTTTATTTTGTCCGCCGGTTATTGGTGTGTGGATGCCTGGTAAAAAGGCGTTACTGCTAAACCCTATGATTACATGTTTGTTCTGTGCGAGCTCCGGGACTAAGCCACCATTAATGACTCGCGTGCTGGTTACTACTGGAATGGTGTTTTCACCTGCGAGGAAGTTAACCAGATAATTGTCTGATGGTATCTGGTGCTCGCTTAACACAGCGCGGGCGGCTATTGTCTCAATCGCTGGGTAATATTGCCCAGCCACCTTAATTTTTGTATATTGCTCGCGGTGTATACCGTAGTTTGAAGGTGGTTGGTCAACAACCCCGATGGGAATAGACGATTGCGCTAGCGCTGGAGGGATAGGTTCAAGAATGCGATGGCCGGGGTTTTCGTTGTCCTCCGTTACGCTGCGTCCGAAAACGACATTGCCATAACGTGCGGCGGATTCGTAAAATGCAGGGCTTGCGTTGTCAGGAGTGAAGGTAAATACAATTTGTTTTGCCTGCATCGTTACCAATGTGTTGAGTAATGTATCCCAATACTCGTTGTTTGCGCTGCGTTTATCATACTCTGCTGCTATGAGTAAAACCCGTTTGGATGCCGTATGCGTAACCAGGTTGTGTTTTACCATTAGGTCGTAAACCAGGCCAGAGGGTATCTGTAAAACGCCACCAAAGCGCAGTAGCCAGATGAATATCATCACAAACAAGGCTATCCCTATAGCAGGATATCGACATTCCAATAAACGCATAATCAATCAATGATTCCGAGAAAAATAAAGCTGGTGAAATGTTGTTGTACCGTCAGTACATCGCTTGTTCCCTGTCTGGCTTACGATGTGGGAGCACATTATCCATGCGCTACGCTGAATCAGGGATTAGCCACAGGCAAAATCCGCTAATAAGGATGATTTTCACGTTTGTTTAATAGCTGACTTTAAGGTCGCCAATACGGATTGCTGTCCGTGTTTAACATTGCAAATGCAAATTTCGTGACAGTCATATGAGGGAGTATTAAAAATATTTGTGGATGGTCCTTAAATGGGTAGCGATGACGGGATTGCTAATATTTTGATAAGCTATATTTATGGCAAATCGGGATGAGGACTATTTCACATTGGTGGCGCACAAAGGATTCACCAAGGTGTCTGCGGGTGTAGCGACGTTGTTTCTGTACCAGGTTAACGGCGCACCAAGTATGGGTTAGCTATACGTAGGTTAACGATGTATTGGTTAAAGATGTATTGGTTAACAAGGTATAGATTAACGAAGGGTTGACTGCAATTAAAGGTTAAGGTGTGCGAGGCCCCCGGTTATGCGTTTACACATGCGGCATAAGTTGGCTGGGTGTGTGAAACAAGTTTATTTACAGTGCGAAATACATGTTTGACATCGCCATTTGCAGCCATCCGTATTTTTTCGATGAGTTGTTTTGCTTTCTGGCCAACAGAAATATCACTGTGGGATTGTAGGCTAAAGATGGCGGGGATGATATAAACGGGAATCCAGTTTAGTTCATTTAGTTGGGTGTATGCCATTTCTCTTATCGTCTCGTTTTCATCTTGTAATGCCACCAACAGCGTCGGAATAATTTTGTAAGCGAAGCTGTCACATTTTTTGAATGTTGTGAGCACTGGTTGTGGCTGATTGTCGTTGTTTAACCATAATCGCAGTGATGGTGTGCTATATTGATAATGGGGGGCTACATGGCTGAGCGCAGTCGATGCCTTCACGCGAAGATCGTTGTTATCTGATACCGCCAGCTCCATTAATGCGGGAATAGCGCGAGACGCTGTTTGTCCAAACAAGCCTAATAACACAACGGATTGCATCACAACCTGTTGATTTTTGTGTTTAACTGCGTCGATGAGCGGGGGGATGGCACTCAATCCGAAACTGAAAATAGCTTTTTTGGCCTGGGCAACCGTGGTGTCATTGCTGTCGGCAAGCGTTTCAATAAGTTGTTTGAGTTTGTTCATTATTGGTTACCTGTTCTGTTTGTCCATTTAATAAAGCCATCTAAGAAAACCCAAAGAAAGATGTTAGGTATTTACCGGGTTTGTTCGATGGCTCGAGTATAAGTGTATGTTGTTATGCAGGCAGTGAACTATGTCACTTTAAGAAAGTAATTTATTACCGTAATTGAGCTGGCGGGTCATAAATACAATCGACAATCAGTAACCGTGATATAATCGGTTACCAGGATCAGCTTGCCAAACGCCGCGCTAGCAGCGGAAATAAGAATATATTGAGCTAAATGAACCGGTGGTGGTTAATAAGTATACAGGCTCATTGGTTCGGCAGTAAAACTTTATAGCGCTGTGGTTGTTGTGGTTGTTGCGTGGTTCAGGCAAGGAGGTTTTTATTGGCAGAATAGATGATGGGCTATTCAACGCCTATTTTTATAGGACAGCTAGGGTCGGTTGACTATTGATTTCCCGCAGGGCCGGGCCGATTTTTCCCCTCAACCGTGTTGTCACTCGTTTGCGTAGAATGACCTCGCGGCACTTGCTCCGCCTTGTCGAGCGAAAAAAGCGGCTTCGGCAAGGAGGGAGTTCAATAGTGAACAGACCCTAGTGAAAACGGTTTTGTAATAGGCGGTGGTAGTTCAGCTGAAACTATCTCTCGAAATACGATTGTTTTATAGTATATAAGGGTTTCGTTAGTTAGCAATGCTGAAACAAATACCAATATGTCGGCGGTTTTGTGCGATGTACTGTATTGACAATAATTAGACCAGGGGGATATAGAATGGCTGTTTTATGCGCAACTGGCTTTAGCGAATGTCTTGAGGACTCATTGGAAGCAGGCCGCGAAGCGGCGGTAATGGTTAAGGAAAGGTTAGTCTTAGCAGAAAATTGTGTGGGGATCTTGCTTTGCAGTATTGAGTTTGATTTAGCCGATGTTATTAAAGGGATAAGACTCGAGTTAGATATTCCTTTAATTGGTGCCACCACCTATTCTGAGGTGACCGGCGATGGTTATTTTGAAGATGCCGTTACGTTGATGGTGTTAAGTGCTGATGTTCTGCATATTGGCCTTGGAGTAGGTGAGTCCCTTGGTGAAAATCCTCAGGCCGCGTGCCAACAGGCGTGGCAGCAGGCCATGAATCAAATCAATGGCGAGCCTAAATTAGCCGTAGTGTTTCCCGATGCAGGGTTAAATTTTAAGGGTGAGGAAGTGATTACTGCATTGCATGAACTTAATGCTAATGGCATTCCTATCGCCGGTGGCTGTCCGGGAGATGGCGGGCGATTCCAGCAGACGTTTCAAGTGCTGAATGATCAAGTCTACACTGATAGTATCCCACTTTTATTACTGGGCGGCGATATTGATGCCTGTGTGATGTCGGTAACCGGATGGCGCCCCATGGGACACCATGCAACCATTACCGAAGCAGATGGTAATCGGCTGATTGAAGTTGATGATAGACCCACCGCTGAATTTTTGCAGCGTTATATCCCTAATATGGATGATCCTGATATTGCTGGCGCTTATCCCATTGCGTTGATGGAAGAGACGGTACACCACGAGGGCCGCCATCATTATGTTATTCGGTCGCCATTTTTCACGGATGAAATGGGGGCGGTGATGTACGGTGGTCTGGTTCCAAAGGGCGGCAAGATACAGATGGGGCATAGTACGCGCGATATGATTTATCAAAGTATTGATAATGCCACTGCCAGGCTGAAACAACACCTGGGTAAACGTGCCCCTGCATGTGTGCTTTTTGCCAGTTGTGGTGCGCGCAAGCTAATGTTGGGCATTCATGTTGAAAAAGAAACTAAAGGAATAAAGCAAGGGCTTGGTTCGGACTTGGTCATGCAGGGGTTTTATTCCTATGGCGAAATCGGCGCCTATGACTCATCTGACAAAGCGTTGGACGATATACGTTATCACAATAATACCCTGACAATGTGTGCAATTTATTAACAGCGTTGATAGTTGTATGGATTTGCCATGCGAAAATTTTTAATGCATCAACGCATTTGTTACTTTCATTAATGTTAAGTTTGATTTTAGTTTTGCCATGACAGAAAAAGACGTTTTAAGTCATGAAGAAGAACACAAAACCCTGCAGCGTAAGCTCTTGCGCTATGAACGAAAGATAGATCAGTTGCAACGTAATCTTCACCGCTCAGACAAGATGTGGGCTGCCAGTGAAACAGTGAATAATAACCTGTTTAATGAGTTGCAGCGCACTTCAACATTGTTGGAAGCTGAAAAGCAGCGTGTAGAAGAGTTGCTGTTGACGATTTTACCTCGCACTATTAAGGACGAACTTCAAGAGTTTGGTTATGTGGTGCCTAAACGGTACACTCATGCTACGGTTGTCTTTACCGATTTTGCAGATTTCACTACGTTTTCTGAGCAACGCAATCCAGTGGAAATTGTGGGGCGGCTGAAAGTTTATTTTGAAGCCTTTGATGATATTATTGATCGGTTTGGTCTTGAAAAACTTAAGACCATTGGGGATGGTTATATGTGTGCCGGAGGAGTGCCGGTTCTATCCGAAACCCACGCGATTGATTGTGTTCGTGCTGCTCTCGATATGGCAAATGTCACCGATTTATTAGGGAAAAAAGATACTAAAACCGGTCGTATACCGTTGAATATTCGCATTGGTGTGCATTCCGGGCCGTTAGTCGCGGGGGTGATTGGTAAAAAACGATTTACGTTTGATGTTTGGGGGGATACCGTTAACACCGCATCCCGGGTTGAATCTGCGGGTTTGATTAACGCGGTGACGATTTCAGATAAAACCTACCAAATTATTAAAGACCAGGTTGAGGTCAAGTCGCTGGGGCTCCAGGCCTTAAAAGGAAAGTCGGACCGGTTGCAGCTCTACCAGGTATTACGCTATCTGGGGGGGAATTGATTTATATTGTCTAAAATAATAAATCAACACCTAAATAAATCCGCAACTGTGAGCTACTTCACAGGCGGATGGTTCCGGCTTCGATTATCATTAATCGCTATGTGCTTTAGCCTATCGGGAGGGGAGGGTTTTGTTGTCAGTGGGCATAGTCTGCATCGATAAAACGGTACTGACAAACCGGTGCTGACACGCCTGTAGTGAAAAACCTTTTCTGGAGCACTTTGACTGGAGAACTTTTACTGGAAAATCAGGCTTGCTTTAGGCGAAAAACAATGCAGTATGAGTATTGTCACGTAAACGGACCTAAATAAGCCAGCGATACTATAGCGATGGATCGCCAATGCTGTAGCGAATACGATGCCATTGGATGTATAAGGCTTGAAAATAAATAATGTTGTAGCGCGTTAATCATGTCTCGTTTTTGCGCAGCGAGACCGCTGTTGTTGATGGCAGTGATAATGATGACAACAACCATCATGAAAACGGTCAATAAAAATATCAGTTTGTGGTTTATTTGTCATTGCCATAGTTCTAATGTCCAGACTTCTCGTCATGCTTCTCCTGATACTTTTAGAGTATAAAACAAAGACTCACTCAGCGAGACAGACATAGCGCATTCGCAATATAAGTGTCTTTGTACTAGTCTTGCTGGGTAATTAGCTTTTGCTGGAGTAGTGCTGTGGCTATTATTGATATGCCTTTCGGCGCAGCAATAATAGATATAGCCATTAAGCTCATAATAGATAAATAACAACTAATAATAGTTTGTGCTCATCGTTCGATGAGGCAATTCAATCAAGAGGAAACGCTATGCCAAAACGTATGAAAAATGACCTTTCTTACCTTGAACTGCGTAACCTGAGGAAATCAGATAATGGTGATCAGGGCCAATCTAAAAATAATGATGGAAAATGGCCTAATTTGCAAAACGCTACTCATTGGCAAAAAGCATTCAGGGAGTTACACGGGATACAGGGCAAGGGTAGTGGTACAAAAGGCGACCCGGCTGGTTGGTTTCTTGGCACGCGTGCTGAAAATAAGGACTTATTTGCCCGGTTGACTCAAAATGCCATTGATGCCGCCGCGAGCTATCGACGCTATTTCCACCCGGAAGATCCCACTTATATCACTCAGGAAGTAAAACACTCTGAGGGTTATTTGGCGTCGCTGGATTCACTGGAACACAATTTCACCTTGCTGCTACAGATGCTATCGCGCTATGCAACGCCGTATACCAGTATGCGATATCAGGGGCATATGTTATGGGATACCACCCTCCCTGGTTTGTTGGGCTATATTGCGACCATGCTGCACAATCCAAACAATGTTACTGTTCAGGCATCGACGTTAACCACCTTTCTTGAAATGGTGGTGGGCCAAGATTTGTCTGAAATGATTGGCTTTTCTATCAGCGAGGAACTAGAGCCCTGGGCGCATATTACCTGTGATGGATCGGTTGCCAATTTGGAAGCGGCGTGGTCAGCACGCGAACTAAAGTATTTACCATTGGCAATTCGTTATGCCTTGGTTCAGGATGATTCCCCGTACGCCGCTGCCCGGGATCTGGACGTTGTTATGCCAACGGGAGAATCGAAAAAACTTATTTCAATGTCACCCTGGGAACTCTTGAATTTAAAAATGGATGACGTGTTACCGATTCCAGCGCGTATCTGGGACATGCTTGGGTCGGACAGGCCTGCGGAACCAGCAGATTTATGGGGTGAGTTGTTGCAGGAATACTCTGTAAATTCGATAGGATTGCTAAAGGCTCATAGTACCTATTATTTAGGTGAAAGTTTTGAGTCACCGGTGTATATCGTACCCAGCACCAAGCATTATTCCTGGCCTAAAGCCGCCGCAGTTCTCGGTCTCGGGTGTAATGACAATATGCGTAATGTGCTAGTGGATGCCGATGCTCGTGTTGATTTGGACAAGTTGCGAGCTGAACTTAATGAGTGTCTGAACTTACGTAAACCGGTAGCCCTGGTCGTCGGTGTTGCAGGAACGACAGAAGAAGGTGCCTGCGATCCCCTGGATGCTATTTATGAGATGCGGGAGGAGTTCAGAAAACAGGGGTTAGAGTATAATATCCATGCCGATGCGGCTTGGGGGGGATACCTGGTATCGACGTTACGTAAGCCATACGATCAGCCTGAATTTAGTTTTGAGCAAATGGATGAAAGCTTTCCACAAACTAGCATTGATGATGATCCCTTTATTGACGATCGATCCCAAGTACCGCTGAATGAAAAAACGGCGCAAGCATTGATGAGTATGCGTCAATGTGACTCTGTCACCATAGATCCCCATAAATTGGGTTATATCCAGTATCCAGCGGGTGCGCTTTGTTATCGTAATACCGATATTAAGAACCTGACGACCTTTGGTGCGCCGGTCATTGGTGTTCCTGGTTCTGAGCCGAGTGTAGGGGAGTTTGGTATTGAAGGATCAAAGCCTGGGGCTGCCGCCGCGGGGGTTTATTTGTCTCACGCGGTTATTCGGCCTGATGTCACCGGCTACGGTAAGTTATTGACAGGGTCTCTGTTGAACGCAAAACTTTTTTATCTACATTTGTTTTGCATGGCAAAACCCACTGACGATTTTACCTGTACGCCGCTTACCCGACTGCCTACTGAGCGCGAAGGGGCGAGACCGCCAATTGTTGATGCGCAGGCGGCATTGGTTAAAGAAAAATTTCCGAAAAGTTCTTTGGATAACTTTAAAAGACAGATTGGAGTGGCATTATTTAGAGATTTGGGGCCTGACGAGAATATCGTGGATTATGTTTTCAATTTTAAAAAATCGAATGGAGAGTGGAATACCAGTTTGGATGACGTAAACACCATGAATAAATATATTTATGATCAACTGCATGTACAGTGGGGAACCGATATTAATGACTACGAGCTACTTATTACTCAGACGACAATGAGTGATGATGATTATGGTATGACTTTTATGGGTACTTATCTTAAGCGAATTTTTAGTAACACGGGGACAGATGGACAAGCTGGCAATGAAAAAGGAGGCGTTTCTTTAAAGGTGAATCGTTCGGTCGTGATGGATCCCTGGTTGGCGCAAACAAAAACCGACGTTGTTCATGACTTTTATCTGGTTATAATGACAACTTTGCGTAAAACAGTGCAAGCAGCCGTGCACCACATGCGTGAATGTGAAGCGGCGGCCAGTACCAGTGGGGGTACGTCAAAATAGTGGATAAAAAGCGGTTTCCGGAAAACCGCTCGTGAAATACTCTTTGTAAACAACTTTGTATGAAAAGCAGAGCAGCCGTTTTTGATTAACGATGCTGAGGAAATTTATTTGAGGAAACAATGGATATTACAAACAAAATAACACGTGTTAGTGGTTTTTTTAGCATTGCTCTATTAAATATGGTGGTGGGGGGCATGTGTGTGGTCTATGCATCGGACCACATGGATTCCCCCTTTCTGGCGGAAACAGGGCCACCGGAACGTGCAATGTGGGATATTGGGGATCACTTCGCGTTTAAAGGTAAACAAGGTTTGGTGTTCGCCATGTCGCTTAATCCCTATAGCCCCCCTGGTGAGCAAAGTCCGGTTTTGGTGCTGGACCCAAACTGTACGTATGAGTTTAAAATTGATAGCGATAATGACTTTAAGGCAGATATAGCCTATAAAATTTCTGTTGGTAAACCTGATGCCGCAGGCATTCAGTCGGTGACATTGCGCAAAGCAACCGGTGAAGATGCAGAAAACAATGGACCGAACGGTGAGGTTATTGTTACCGGTAACAGCAGCCCTGGTGGCACCACCGATGTTATTGAAGCGGCCGGTGGGATTAAACTGTTTGTTGGGGTTCGCCAGGACCCTTTTTTTTATGACTATCGCCTGCTGCGTTACAACATAGCCGCTGACCAGCTATCAAATGAATTATTACCTTTGTACGGTAATTTTTTCGCCAAGCCGGAGAATGCCCCAATTAGAAGCCTGGATCCTAAGTATATGGATACCTCGGGATTTACCTTTGGTTTGCAAAATATTACCTTGATTGCTTTGGAGATACCCGGCTTAGAAGGAAAGTTTAATACCTGGTCTACCACTTACGTGCAGGGGCAGGGGCTTAATAAACAGGTGGATCGAACGGGACGCCCTGGAATTTCCGCCTATTTTTTACCAGATCCGCCGTTCGTGGCGTATAAGCAGCCTTTTAACAGTATTTCACCATCGGAGGATACTGGACAATGGATTACACGGTTCACTCAAACGGTCACCGCTTGGCAAGAGCTGTGGGAGCGCGATCAGCAAACGGGTTTGCCAAAAGAGGATGGCAATAACAACCCTATCCCCCGTAACCTTGCTGAGCATTATTTACCTGAAGTGTTACCCATTGATACGAATAAGCCCAGCGAATACCCCAATGGCCGTGGGTTTAAGGAAGATGCCATTTATACCATGTTGTTGGATTTTGCGCCGTTTCAGAAAACCGCTTTCCCTAAGCAGCGTTCCAATTTGAAGTGGCTGGATGATTTTCCATATGCACCGCTAGGGTTAACGACGGCCTCTGCGAAGAAAGTTCGAGTTGAATATGAAGCACAAAGCGATACCCTTTTTTGTAATAAAGCAAAAAAAGAGGTGGCTGAATATTGTGTTGCTGGTGAGCATATTTCAGCTCAGGTAATGAAGCAAGGTATTTCACATAACCACGATAATAATGTACAAATGACGGATTCTTCCCAGGAAACGGGAATTTCTAAGCTGGTTATTGGTATGCTAATTGGTGGCGGGTTGGGTTTTTTTGTTGCTCGCAAGCGAGGTTCATAACTAATATTTATAGCTAACGTTTGTAGCTAATGTTTGTAACGAATGTCCGTAGCCTATATTTGTCGCTACTATTTTTAACCCGGGGTTGTGTTTCTGATTTACATTCCAGGACGGTAATGAAAGTAAATAATACGTGATTATTGACAGGGAGAGATAATATTGAAAACTGTCGCAGGTGTAATTATTGATCATATGGCGCCGTTGGATCTGTTTGGTCCGGTGCAGGCATTTAACGTGGCCTTCGGTACGGATACAGCGGGTGCATCTGATTTCTCAAACCCGTTATACCATACCATTACCATTGGCAAAGAGCAGGGCGCCGTCGCGACGGGAAACAGCGGTGCCGGTCCTGCCGTGATCGTTGATTATAGTTTTTGGGATGAGGTGGCGTATGACATTTTGCTGATACCCGGTGGCATGGGAACACGTGGCCTGGTTGATGATAAGGACTTCATTGAATCATTAAGGCTTGCCTGCAGTAAAGCCAGCATTGTCGCCTCCGTTTGTACTGGCGCGGCATTGTTGGCCAAAACGGGGTTGTTAAATGGCAAGGCGGCTACAACCAATAAAATGGCCTGGTCCTGGGTGATTGAGCAGGGGCCAGACGTAAATTGGCGCTGCCCACCGCGATGGGTGAACTTGATCGATAAACAAACAAAAAGCGGTATAATCACTTCTGCTGGGGTGTCGGCGGGCATTGATATGACCTTGGCGATAATCGAAGAACTGGATGGTGTTCACGTTGCGGAGAATGCTGCCGAGCTAATGGAATATAACTGGACGAACGACTCAGCTAACGATCCATTTTCCCGTTTATGCCAAGCCAGGTGACGATGTTGTCATCCGAAGTGGTTTGATGCGGTGCTCTGCGATGGAGAGTGATCTTATTTACCAACACTGAATTGCCAAACAGAATTACCGAGCAGAATTACAGGAGAGAGTGCCCTCAATAATAATCGAACAATGTATAATAATCGAATAATGTGGGTTAAAGGTTAACCCTATAAAATAAAAAACCCCGCACAATGGCGGGGTTAAAATACACACTTTTAATGCTGTTTTTATCAGGCGCTGTTTTAATTAAGAATCACTTTAATTAAGAACTTTGTTTATACAAGATCAATGTTTATACAAGATCAATGGCTATTAAGAAACTTTTTTGCGTCTTAAAAAGCCAAGCAGGCCAATGCTGGAAAACCCTAATCCCATCAGCGCCAAGCTGGCGGGTTCGGACACTGCGGTGGGGCTTGCAGCGGTGCTGGATGAAAAACTGAAGGTAACGTTGTTTGCAGTATTACCCGTCATAATCCAGCTTCCAGGGGTATCATCATAGCCTACACCTTGTACGATACCAGTACCTGTTATCTCAATCATGGTCGCCGTTAAGATATCAACGCTGAATCCGGTTAAGGAGAAGCTAAACGGTGCCGCTACCCACAATTCGAAGGGGGTTGGATCGGAGAAATTAAAATCATTCACCGTTGCGGCACTGCCGAATCCTAATCCACCCGCTGCAAAATCGCCGGAGGCACCAACGACAAGTGCCCCCAGGATGTCGACGCCTGTTGCGCTATCCAAGCCTGTACCACCCACTGGAGCAAAGGCACCGGCGATTTCTACTGACCCATCGATCATGACCGCGCTGGCATTTGTTATAAACGCCATGCTAAATACGACGGCTAAAATGGTTTTTGTAAATAAGTTTTTCATTTTGGGATTCCTACCTTCTTTATTATTTATTTTGATTTCCATGTAACTCACATCAACGTGCTAACAATGGGTTAAATGTAAACAACTCTCACATCCATACATATCCATAGTGTTCCAGGTTTCTTTGTGTCATTGATTGATACAAAGAGTGGTGTGTCTACGCATACCTATCACTCTTATTCAAAGACTGCGCCAATTATTTTTTGAGACCGATAATATTTTTATAACCTATTGATTTTTAATATTATTTTTGTATATTTTTTAGCGCCTAATTGAGGTGCGCAGGAGGGTGATTTTATACAGTTGTAAAATTATCCGACATCCATGTCTTTGTAGGATTGTGCCATTGATCTGACGAGAATAACGGCAATACTGGCTTAAAAACCACGGATGTCGAGGTCAAGACTTCTTTCAATTAGCCAGATTAGTGCAATAATCATCACGCTAAGTCCCCCAAAAGGTAATAGACCGCGCTGGTAAAAACGGTAAGTACGCAGGTAGTAGGCAATGGGTAAAAAAGCAGCAGCAATGGCCAACTGCGCAATTTCTACGCCGAGGTTAAAACTCAGTAGGGCAACCACCGTATGGAGGGTGGATAAATTCAGCCCTTGTAACACATTAGCAAAGCCGAAGCCATGTACCAGGCCAAAGGCGAAGGCAAATTGCCAACGTTGATTTGTCATAAACGGATAGATGTTATTACTGGCGGCGATGATAACCGATAGCGCAATGAGTGATTCAATGAGTGGGGTTGGTAAACTGATGAGCTCAAATACCACCAGGCATAATGTTAATGCATGTGCGAGGGTAAATGCGGTTGTGATTTTCAGTACTTCAACGGCGGTTTGTGAAAAACTGATATTGGTATTCCATTGATTGGCGTTGCGTAGTAGAACGACCGGTAGTAGTAACGAGATTAAAAAGAGTAAGTGGTCGATACCGGTCAACAGATGCGATGCCCCCTGGTCCAGGAAACTGGTGACTAATGTGAATATGCGAGGCGGGGCGGTTGAAAGGGTTAACTCATTATTGGTGGCGGATAATACGGTGAGCTGTGTTGTTTGTGGCTGGATCGTTTTTAATAGCCCTTGGTGTCGGCTGTCAAGATCACTAAATAGTGTATATTTGAGCGTTAGTTCGCCCTGGTCGGCAGGGCAGTGTATTGCAAATTGTATAACCGCATAAGCGCTATTGTTATGATTATTGACCTTATTGCTGATGGGCTGGGTGTCGCAGCGGGTATGGGCTCGGGATATCGTCAGGCGGGAGAGCGCATATTGAGTGATGTTAACGTGACTATGTTTCAATTCTCCCCAGGTAATTTTCGAGTCGTCATTGATGTCCAGGCCAATGGCGGTATCCAGGTCTCGAAGCGCGATATCCCATTGGCCGGAAAAACCGTGGTCTGAAAAATCCAGTACCAAATAGCTGTTGCTGGATTGATGCCCGTAGCTTGGTGTGGATGCGGCGGTAATCAGCAATAAAAAAATAAAACCTCTCATTATGGGGTGTTTTGTATAAGCGCGATGAGATGGTTAAGTTGTTTGTCCTTTATCTGATGTTGTTGCGCCCACTGAATGGCTTTAATACTCGCGGCTGGTTTATTGGCGGCGATTGCCGCTTGTAATAATAGTTTTATGTCAGTTAATTCTTTTTGTTGTTGCCAGTTACGTGTTGCAAATGTTAATGCTTTGTGAGGATTATTTAATATTGTTAGATGAAAGCGAGATTGGTCGCGTAGGCTGGTGTAGGTGCCCCATTGAGTTTCTTCCTCGAATAGCGAGTTTAGGCGGTTTTTGTGCATGATATAGTCAGGGTGTTTTAAGGCTTTTTCCGTAATGACCAACCTAAGTAGCAGACCATTGCGGTTGATTTTATTGTGCAATAGTTGGTATGCAGCATTAAAGTTTTTTTGTTCAATTAAAAAATCAGAATAATAGGCGATTAGCAGGGTATTCTCAGGTGATAATGCGAGCGCATCGCTATAGTGTTTTTGGGCGTTGTTAATATCACCCAGTCGATGTGCTATATCTGCCAGTATTGTAAGTGCCCAGACCTGTTGATTGATGGCGGGAGGCCGGGTGTTACGGTAAGTGGCTAGTAGTTGACTGTAGGCTTTTTCGGCAAGTCCTGTTGTGCTTACTGCACGGCTTAAACAGGAGGTTGCCACTAAAGGGGTTGTTAGCCTGGCTAATAGTAGGCAGCTTTTTGCTGCTTCGAGTGGGTATCCCATGACCTGCAATATACCGGCCCTTGTTAACCAGGCTTGTTCGTTGTTTGGGTGCATTTTTAATAAGTGGTCAAGGTCGTTGAGTGCCTGCTCAAACTGATGGAACTGTTGATTGATGGTTGCCCGCAGTAACAACACCTGGGGTGGTGCAGTTTGTTCATGCTTCCATGGGTTTAATGCGCGTTCGGCATAACCATAAAAACGGGTGTCGCCGGATTGTTTGGCGTTATCAATGTAGTGCCGGGCTAATCGTGTTGCGATAGTGGCATTCGAAGGGGCATTGAGCCACGCCTGTCGCAGCTGATAGGTTGTGCTGGTCTTGGCGTTATTCCACGATTTAGGTAATACCTCTAGTACAATGTCATCGTGCGCGGGGATATAAGCGTCTGCTTTTGCCGAGCCGGTGACGAATAACGCCAGATTGAGGGCGTATACGATGGATAACAAAAATATCGTTTTGGACGGACGTTTTATGGTGTGGTGCATTTTTATGGTGTGGCGTATTGTTCACTGTAAGGATTCTAGAATCTCCGGCTGATTGATGGTGATGTAGCCTTTTTTGACGTTTATAAGGCCGTTATCTTCCCAAATTCGCATTTGTTTATTGACGCTTTCGCGGGAGGCTCCTGACATTTTACCGATATCGTTTTGCGATAGTTTGATTGATATTTGCACGCCACCCTTGTCAGTGTTGGTGCCGAAATGGTCCGCCAGATCGAGAAGTTTTTTTGCGAGCCGACTGGGTAGTTGACGAAATACGGTATCTTCAAAAAACAGGTCGGTGTTTCTCAGTCGGGTAGCGAAGGCGGTTAAGAGCTTGAGCGCGACAGACGAATTTTCTTTTATGAAGTTAAGCAACGGCGCCTGGTCCAGGGCAAGTAACTCGGTAGGTTCCATTGCGGTAACGGTGGCGGTTCGTTCCTTGTTATCAAACAGGGAGATTTCACCAAAAATATCACCTTTCCCTAATATGCCAAAGGTGAGTTCCTTACCTTCATCCGAGAAGGTGTTTAGTGAGACTTTCCCGCTGGCGATGATAAACATTTGTTTGCTGTTGTCTGACTTGTGGAAGATCACTTCTTTAGATTTTACTGATTGGGTTTTGACATGCTCTACCAGTAGGTCCAGCTCTCCAGAGGAGAGGTCGCTAAATAGAAAGCTTTCTGCCAATAGTAGTCGTTTATGTGTTTTTTCCAGGCTGGTGGTCATGGTGATTCTCCGAACTTAAGTGCCTAATAAGTGCTTAATTTACGTTATTTTTTTCCACTTAATTTTTTTACTGAGCGGTTAAGAAACTGTATTTAACCCTATCGCTCTATTCTCACGCTTGATAAATGCTGATTGTACTACGATTTGGCGTGAAAAAGACATGCCAGATATTGATGTGCATTATACGCTTGTATGGACTTTCGTGATCCAACTAATTTTTCTAGGATAATACATTGCTAATGTATGCTAATGCTGGCGAGTTTACCACTCCAGTGGGGTGCAAGCTGGGTTTGGCTAAAAGGGGGCTCGCTTATTTGTTGCATCGTATTCAATATTATCTCGGGCTTGTCGTAATACATGGCTCATTCGCCCTTCACGAAAATGAAATTTTGCTTAAATAGACTGTTTGGTAGATCCGTATTGAGGGGCAAGGGGTGGATCGTTAAATAATTAACAGTCTGGTTCTGCTGTGGATTATCGTTATAAGCATAAAGATTACGTTGTTGGCGTAGTTTAATGCTTAACTCGATAATGGTGCTTGATCTGGCCACTCGAATACGTTTAACTTTCCCGAAAGCTTGGCGTTGTTCCCGATTAGTTGCAGCAGTAACAGAGGTATCGTAATCGAGGCCATGGGGACGATAAAGCAACGGGTTGTTGCGCATGGCTTGTTGTTCGGCATCCAAAAGTGCCTCATGATACCCACGGGAGTCACCGTATTTTTGAAAATAGGGGCTATCCCCTTGTTTAACGCGGGCTAAATTATAATTTTCTCCTCCGGCGTCGGCATAAGTTAAATGACGGTCATCGAAGCCCGTAATCGCGTAATCGGTTTCGTATTCTAACTCTATATTGTTATTACGGGCGCTCAACCACGTTTTGCCCCTTGCGTTGTTTCGCTCGCGCAACGGGCCACCGGTTTTAGCGGGCTGTCGGATGATGTTTCTTCGGTATCGATACCGGGGAGGCGCAAATTAGCTTCTTCACCATTTAGCTGGTTTTGGGGGGGGCGCCATCAATGATACTAATTACATCATATATTCCTTTCAATCTCAGTCTCTCCAACCCTAGTCTCTGGGTTCCCTCCGACGTGTTGGCAATGAGGGCTCGGGATGCGATTGGCGAATCGATATCGAGTGCGTTATGGGTGTATCGGGTATGCTATCCAGGGGTTCAACCGTTTAGTTGGGGTTGATTGTAAATTGTACAAAAATAGCGGGTATTTTATTACGTACCGGTGCAGGTGGGTTATCGGCGGGCGGCCGATAGGGTGTTTTTACTGGATTTAATGGGGCAACAGGTATTGTGTTTGGCGCTAAGGCGGCATAGATTCGCTTCCTACACTGCGTTATTATTACAATGATAATGGTAAGTTCTTCAATTGACTGTCATTTTAGCGCTACCTTAAGTCTCTGTTTTTAGTCGCATCTACGCCAGTACGGTGTATTCACTGTACGATACGGGGGCTTACCGATTTATCGGTTTGGGTAGCGTTGATTGTAATGACTGTTACGTGGTATATCGATATTTATTGCTTAGGTTTATGTGGGATGGATGACAACGACGACAACACTGTTTTGATGCCAGGGACTCCCGCGTCAACGTCGACGAAGTCTATCAGGCTGAGTTACTTTCAGGGGGACGGCCAGCAGCAGCGTACGATGGCATTTAGCCGGGCGTTTACTGTTGGGCGTGAGGAGTCGTGTGATGTGAGTTTGCAGGACAATACCATTAGTCGTGAGCATGTGCGGATTTATCTTGAAGGGACTCAGTGGCAGTTTGAAGACCTTAAGAGCACTAACGGCACCTATATTGATAATCAGTTGATATTATCCGGTCCTGTTGAGTCACGCACTGTGTTGCAATTGGGGGTTGATGGCCCGTATATTTTGTTAGAGCCTCCAGCGCCGGTTCAGCCCCCTAAAGAACAACCTTCGGATGCAGTTGCCGAGGTTGCCCGTCGTTATTTTGAAGCGGATGGTGAAGCGGAGGCGGGGGAGCATACGATGCTGGTGCGTCGTGCCTTTAAGCAGGCTAAAAAAAAGCATACACAGCGTTACGTTGCGGTGATCAGTTTTGTGGTGGTCTTGCTAATCAGTTCCTTAAGCGTGGTGTTTTACCAGCGTGATCAATTGGCCGAACTGAAAGAACTGACGCTCAGTGTTTTTTATGACATGAAAGCACTGGAAATTCAGATGGCTAAAATTGAGACAAACATCGATCGAAATACCGAGTTATCGCTTGATGCAAATTACCCGGAATCGCGTCAGTTGCGTGTTCAACTCGCGGAAATGGAATTGCGTTATGACACCTTCCTCCAAAAGCTGGGTGTATTTGAAAAAAACATGAGCGAAGAAGAGCGCTTGATTTTAAAAATGGCGCGGGTGTTTGGTGAATGCGAAGTGGATATGCCAGCGGATTTTGTGGCCGAAGTCAGGCGTTACATTAAAAAGTGGCAAAGTACTGCCAGATTAAAAAAATCAATTGTCCGGGCATTGGATAAAGGTTATCCTGCAATAGTTAAGGCGGCCATGCTTGAATACCATTTGCCTCCGCAGTTTTTTTATTTAGCGTTACAAGAGAGTAGCTTTAAAGCCAAAACGGTTGGTCCACCAACCCGGTTTGGTCTCGCAAAGGGGATGTGGCAGTTTATCCCGGCAACCGCCCGGCGTTATGGCTTGCAAACTGGGCCATTACTGGAGTTGCCGCGTTATGATCCTCGGGATGAACGATTTCATTTTGAAAGCGCCACCCGGGCTGCTGCCCGATATTTACGGGATATTTATGCTACGGAAGCGCAGGCGTCGGGGTTGTTAGTGGTTGCGTCATATAATCTGGGAGAAAACCGGGTTAAAGAATTAATTTTGCAATTACCGGAAAATCCACGGGAGCGTAATTTTTGGGCATTGCTGAAAAAATACAAAATCCCCAAAGAAACGTATGACTATGTGTTCTACATTTTTTCAGCAGCCGTGATCGGTGAAAATCCGGGCTTGTTTGGGTTCGAGTTTAATAACCCGCTGGACCTTTCTTAGTTGTATGGCGCTGGTTGTACATCGTTGCGGGCATGGTTGTCAGATGTCGTTGCGGCTGTCGATATCTTTTAATACGCCTTCATTCTTTACATCAATAAATTGAACGTCATTAATCTGGTCGTCAATTAATGTTTTGGCACCGGTATCTCCGTGTAGCCGTAATAAGTTATTTTGCAGGTTTTTAGAAAATCCTACGGGATGACCCCGGCGGTTTTTATACCGAGGTGCCACTATGTTGGCGCCGGCATTTATTGCGTCTGCGACCTGCTGGATAATCTGAGTGGGGATATAGGGCATATCTGCCAGAGCAATAATCCAGCCGTCGGCATTCAGTTGACTCTGCACGCCACAGACAATACTGCTGCTGATGCCCTGTGTTGCATGAGGGTTTTCGATGATGTTAATGGTGGTTGTTGATAACAGTTGGTATAACGCCTTATCGCCTTTGCGTATCACTGCGGTACTGTTAGGGACAGCGTCCAGCAGGTTTTGCGCTGCCCTGAGTGCAATGGGGATGTTATCGTGAAGTGGGTGTAGTAATTTGTGGCCGTTAAAGCGTTGGCTGCTGCCGGCGGCCAGTAATAGCCCAACGACTGTTGGTTTGTTTTTCATGGTATTTTATTTTTCATGGCACTTAATGGTAGATGCAGGTGTTGTCTGATATGGTGGCATTGTTATGGAAGCATTGTTATGGAAATGTTGTTATGGAAACCATGTTATAGAAATGTTGTTATAGAGAGATAGGGGTGTTGTTACGTGTTGCGGTAAGTTCCGCCATAATGGATACTGCAATTTCAGGTGGGGTGCGACTGCCGATGGCTAAACCCACTGGGGCATGAAGTCGACTGAGCTGGCGTTGGGAAATGCCCAGCTTAAGTAAGCGTTCACGCCGTTTTTCAGTGCTGCGCATTGAGCCTAAGGCGCCGACGAAAAATAGATTGTGTTGCAGTGCTTCCATTAATGCCATGTCGTCAAGTTTTGGGTCGTGTGTTAATGTGAGTACAATACTGCGCTGGTGGCAGCCTAATAGGCTGACAGCGTCATCTGGCATGTGTTGAGTAAAACCGACTCCCTCAAGGAGCCAGGACCGTTGATAGTCCTCACGGGGGTCGCAAACCGTAATGCCATAATCAAACATCAATGCGATGTTGGCCACGTAGTGTGACAGGTGGCCCGCACCAATTAATAGTATCTGCCAGGTAGGGCCGAAAGCCTTGATGACGTTATGGTCTGTATATGAAAATTCGTTTATTGCCGTGGCGGGCGAGCTGCATTTGTGCAGACTGACTTCTCCGGTTGTTAAGCACAGTTTTCGGATAACTGTATGGCCCAGGTTTATGGTGTCCAACAGTGCCTGTAAGGGGGCGGTTGCACTTAGTGCTTCAACGATAAGCTCCAGGCGTCCACCACACGGTAATCCGAAGCGCAATGCGTCCTCCCGGTTTACACCATAGTTAATCGAGGTGGGAAGGCTTGTCGACAGCTGATGACGTTGGTAACGGGCGACCAGGTCCTCTTCAACACAACCACCGGAAACTGATCCGATGTGTGTGCCGTCTTCACGCATGATTAGCAATGATCCGCACGGTCGTGGTGCCGAACCCCAGGTTTTTGCGACGGTAACTAATGCAACCTGATGGCCTTCCTTTAACCACTTAATGGCTGTTTGCAAAACTGTCTGGTCGGTGCTGTGCAAGTTCATGTGGTTGATCTTGGTTTGTTATTGCCCTGTTATTGCCTTGTGGGAGATGTTTTTCTATATTGCATCTGCCCCAACTGATTTTTTAGAATGAGACAAAGCATATTGCTTTGTCATCTTACTTTACCATAACTTCTATTTTCCGGACTAACCGTATTTGTTGAATAATATCATCAAAAACAGATATTATACGATGCGAAGACGGCTCAGATCGCATGTGTCTGGAGCAACTGCACTGTCCCCGACAGTGCAGCGGGTTACCGGGTTTCATTTTCTTTGTGTAAAATGTCAGAAAACCAATGGGTCAGTGGTGGCCATGTTGCCGTATTTTTGTGAATTGCTCCGGCAATATGGTAGCCATCCTGCAGCTCCTTATGCCATAGTTGTATCTTATGGTTAGCGGTTCCGCTGTGCTGACTGGCACACTCCACTTCGATTGAGTTTTTTCTTATGTCAATGAAAAATTCATTGAGCGGAAAGCTTAGTCCTTTTCCCAATAATTTTATGTATGCTTCCTTTAAGGTCCAATATTGAAAAAAGAGAGCGCTATCGCTGGTATCCCTGATTCGTTGGTATTCTTTAGGGTGGAAACATTGTTGCGCTAATGATCGCCAGTTGATTTTCCGGTGCGTCCATTCGACATCGATTCCGCAGGCGTCAGTATTTGAGATGAAAATGGCTGCCAGTTTTTGGGCATGCGATAAGTTAAACTGCATATTTCTCGCCATTTTATTTTGAATAAATGGTTTGCCGTATTGGTTAACGGTGAATCTCCAACGGTCTGGTGTAATCTCAGGATATTGCAGGCTCAAAACCCGCCGTTTAAGATAGTGTGCAGTGAGATAAAGCGCTTTGTCTTTGGTGAATTTGAAGGCATAATATTTTGATTTTTCATCACTCGATAATAATGTGAGCATTTTCCGGGTATTCGCCGGATCTGAGTCGAGATAGTCTGTTTTTAATAACCAGATATGCGGTCTGCTGGTGTGGGGTGCTATCATTTGGGGAGATAATCCGGGCTGTTTTTTATGAGGACTGAGTCAGTTGCATTATGGTTAATGCCGTACCATGTCGTTGGTTGCATTAATTGAGATATAAGCCAAATCGCTGATGCCATTGTTCGATGCTTTCGTCCGGGTAGCGTTTGAAATGGCGATGTTCGCTGCCGGACGGGATGTTAAGCCAGGGTAGAGCAAAGTCTAGCATAATGTGGACGATCTCCGGAGGTTTAGGCAACGGTGTATCGACGCTGGTTGCAAAGGGATAGATCCACTGTGGCCAGCGTGGATCGGCAGCCCAGAGCGGACTGCCACAATGCCGGCAAAAATTGCGGCGATTTATGTTTTGCTTTAATTCGCCGGTATTTGGATCATGCTCCATACCATAATGAAATTTTAAGTCTTGCTTGTGGCTTATTATGAGGGAGTCAGCTTGGGCCATGATGTTAACGCCATAACCACCACTGCCTGCGGTTTTACGGCAAAAATTACAATAACATTGCATGTAGGGATAAGGCGTGTGGGATTGCGCCGAATATGAAATTGCACCGCAATAACAGCTTCCTTCAATTTTCATTCGGTTTTCCTGTGGGGGTGAACGCGAGTTCAGGCGATTTTTATTCGAACCACCGTCATGATTTCGAATTCAATGCCAGCCACTATTTCGGTGTCTGGATAATAAGTTAGGTTGACGCGTGCGCCTTCAATTTTTTTATATTTTTTTTTGCGTTTATATTTAAAAGGTACGTCGTACCCCTCAATCATGATGATATTTATTACCCAGTCACCTGCCGCCCGCTGTACATGCGAGTTGACTTTCAGCATTTCGGAATGAACTAAATTTTTGTGTTTTTTTAGTAATATGTCGGGATCAGATTTCATTGTCAATTTGTACAGTGATGTGTTTTTCAATCGTGAATAAGGCTGTCTGCGTATTCCGTTCGTTAGGCAATTGGTGGGTGGGATGCCTTTACTGAGTCTACCCATGCCGCCCATCGTTTGCTTAGCCGCCTATCTCAAGGTAATGAGCTTATACTATACAACTGTGTAGAAAAATGAAATATTAATTATGGCACTCTGAAATAGGGTGTATTTATCAAGGGTATGCGTTGATACCGCTGTAATGTCGATAACCCTAAATTCCGTCGTTGGACGACCTGCAGACGATTCCATCGAGGAAATTGTTTGCAGGGCGCCTAATGGCGAAGTTCAGGTTGAAAAAACTAGCGGCTAATTGCCGCTAGTTTTTTTACACGATAGTGGTCGGGGCGGCCATATAAAACGGACTGTTTTATATGGCCGTGGTCAATTGGTTTGATGGGAGCGGATAGCGTTATGTTGATGGCTATGGTGGTTTATGATGTATTTGTTGCTGGCAATGCTCATAGCACCTTGGCTATATTTTCTGCGGCACGTTTGACATCAAGGAAAATCAAGCCAAGCTTTGCTTTTGGTTTGGCGAGTACAGTGATGACCGCATCCTCTCCAGCGTATGTCATTAAGATGTACCCGGAATCGCCTTTAACGAGAACTTGTTCCAATTCTCCCCTGGATAACTCCTGAGCGGTACGATCACCGAGTGATAGCATTGCTGCACTCATTGCGCCGACGCGGTCTTCGTCCATATCTTGGGGTAATACCGATGATATCAGTAATCCATCGGTGGAGATTACGGCAGATGCTTCGATATCAGATGATGACCCGTTCAACTCGCTTAGGATTGAGCCAAGCATTTCTTGTCGCATTATTATTCGCTCCTACTATGTATAAGGTATTTGGTTAGATTAAATTAGCGTTGGGTTTTGTTGAATGTGGACGATAGTTTTTCAAACAGCGGTTTGCTCATACCAGTTATTAACAGAAATTTGTCTAATGCTTCATCGATAGAGGCATGATAGGATTTTTGCATCACAAACAATGAAAAACCCATTGCAGAATTAATGGCGTCTGTAATTTTGTGCGCCTTTTCAAGGTCATCACTGTATATTTCAAAAACGAGTTTATAAAGCTCGTTGCATATCAGCGTAATGCCGCCACTCATAAATTCCACCGGTAAATTTACGCGCACGTGAACATCTCCCACGTTGTACATCGCCTCTGTGTAGCTCTCATCAAAAGGCCCGGTGAACAGGCTGCGCATCCAATGTTGGTGGGTTGGTTTCAGTTTTTCGACTCGTCCTTCCAGGTAAGTCGCTGCCTCTGGTATAGTATGCATTACGTTATAAAAATTATCAGTTACCTCGCTGAGCAACGGGGCGATTTCGGCTTTTACACTAAGCAGTACGTTTTCTTTTTCCGTCGTTAAGTCGGAGAATTGCTTGGCGTAGCGGGTAAGGTGGGTAAAATCAGGTTTTATGGTATTGCCGTCTTTATCTATCATGTCATCTTTCCCTATGCTTGAATCAACTGCCGTTGTCATGTTAATTTTCCTGGCCGAAACGCATGCTCAAGACCCATATTAACGATATTAATATGGGTTGGTTTAAACGGGGTAAACCCCCAATAACTAACACAAATCGTTGTTGACCAATGTACAACGGCCAGAACCCAACCTGGCTGTTACCCTCTGCATCCACGATGGCCCAGGCGCTGGAGTTCAGGCCGAGGTTATTTTCCAGCAAACCCAGATGCCGTTCGTGTAATAATGAGATATCCGCGCTTAGTGCCGATAGTTGCTCGACTGTTTCGTAATTGAAGCCACTATAGGCAATGTAGAAGCCCAAATTGTCAGCCAGCAATACATTCCCCCTGTTGGACAGTGGTGCAAGCAGGTCAGGTAACACTTCTTCAAAAGTCCCTGAAGGAAAGGTTTGAGGTGTTTCGCAGCCTTGTATCCAACCCAAATCCTGCATGCGGTTTAATAAGCTTGAAATTTCCGTTTTGTCTTTGATGCCTGTCCATAGCCGTAGTCCCTCAATGCTTAGCAGCGGGCTGTCAGTGAACTGAAATAACGTACGCAATAGTTTTCGGGCAGGATCATCAGTGGGACTTGATACCGCATAATAAGCCCCAGCAGGGCTGGGATAAATGTAGAGATCGTCTTTAACGGAAAAATCAGTCATGGTTCTCCGCCAGTCCAGGGTCAAGGGAGAACAGTAGTGCCTTAATCAGCAACGTGACATCATGGCGTTTACGCGCATCCACTTCAAATATTGGGGGTGTCAATGCCAGTTTATGCAAGTGTTTGTAATAATCATCTAAGCACGGCGTTGAGTTAAGGTCCATTTGTGTGATGCCAATTGCTATCTGGGTCTGGTTAATAAAGTCACTAAATTGACCGAGAAAAAATTCCATGTCTTGAAATGGGTCTGGTCGTGTATTATCAAGCAGCAAAACTAGGCCAATCCCTCCATTTGTCAGGATGTCCCACATGAAATCAAAGCGTTGTTGGCCTGGTGTGCCATATAAATGGAGCCGGTCTTTTCCATTGAGACGTACCGTTCCATAATCGCATGCAACAGTGGTTGTTTTTTTGACATTTCGAGTCATGTCTGTTGCAATTTTGTCGGTGGACACCGGAGACTGGTCGCTAATTGAGGATATTGCTGTTGTCTTTCCTGCACCCACTGGCCCAGTAAATATTATTTTGTAGTTTGTCATATAGCGTTATCATTTTAATTATGGCGCAATTTAGTTGTTACGTAGTCGCTCAAGAAGATCCTGAAGAATTTTTCGGTATTTATGGCGTTTAGCCGATGGTTGTTGTGCAACCGGATGACTTTTTGTGGATGCTTCGGAGGCCACATAATTTAGTGAAAAAGCTGCATTGTAAAATAGAAATACATATTGTAACGGAATCGCCAAATAAGTAGCGGTGTCAATCAGCGAGGTTGGTTGCTTTGCCCAAAGTGCTGCAATCCTAAGCGCGTGGGGGGTTACGATTGTTCGGGTAAAATTGGGCCATCGCACTAATTTTATGGGCGCCGTAAAATTGGTGTCCGTCGGTACACAACCGCGTGATGTTCGTATGGATAATTTCCATAGAAATGGTTCTACGGACAGCACGGTCTCATGCAGGGTAGGTTCACAATCAATACTTTTGTCCAGGATAGTGATGGATACTTCTGATTTTTCGAAAAACATGCCTGATAGTGCATATAGGTGCCGATAGTTTTTTTCAACTCTTAATTGTTTTGATTTGTAAAGTATGGTTATTGGGCGCCAAGGGCCTTTTAGTACAACGTTTTTTTGCGTTTTCAGCGCGGTGAAATAAGCCTGTTGAAAATAGCCTTGTAGTGTTTGTTGAGGCTGATACTGAAATTTGGCTGTTTGTATTGGGTTGTGAGGGTTAAATCTGGCTGTTGATTTAATGTTGAGTAATTCCAGCTCTGCGTCATCTGACAGAGAGTCTGCTGAGTACCGGTATTGATTGAATTGTTTGGACCCGGATGTTCTTTTGCCAACAGGGGCGGTGACGTGTTGCGCGTGGTGAACGATATTTTCCAACACAGGTGGAATGCCAAGTACGCTGTTCGAAACCTGGGCGGGTGGTGTCGTTATTGTAAAAGGCTGCTGCAGTTTTTCCTTTGCTCTGCTTAAGGCGGAGCTAAGTGCCTCCAATTGAATGGGTTTGCGCACATATACGGCATCGAGCGCTTCGCTGTCAGAGAGGGATATCAGGATGGAGGGCTGGTTGGGATAATGTTTTTTATGCTCTTCAAGCATTCGGTACGCTTGAAACCCATCCATGTCTATTATGCTAATGTCCGCGGATTTCTCTTCAACCAGAACGTAATCATCTTTGCAGTGTCCGTGAAAAAACAGTTGTAGTGTGCTGTAGGTGCGCTGTTCCATGCCGAGCGCAGCAATTCTTACCGGCTTAGATTGGTTCTCCATTTATATTGCTCCTGCCGCCCGATGAATATGTTCCGCTGTTTGCACCCAGGCGTGATGGTCGGGGATATATTTATCGGATAACTGGCGATACATCTCATCACAACGGCTGGCATCGCGAGTGGCTCTGTATATCTCAAGCAAATCGCCATGCAATTCCTTACGCCAGGGTTCCTTCAGTACGGCTATTTCTAATAGCTTCCTTGCTTCATCAACGTCGCCATATTCTAAGTGTTCCTGTGCTTCCAGCAACGGGTCTCGTAGGTTATGCCCGGTATTTTGGTTGTCGTTGCCGGTGAAAAGGTCATTTGTTCCGATCAGTCCCTTCGAAAGTAACGAATACCGGCTGAGTGGCAAGGCATCCGAGGCTTGGATGCCGGCACCTAACCCACTGTACAGTACTTTGAAATGATGGGGCTTCAGAAAGGGCTTTGATTCGAACAATAAACGTTGTCTGATTTCAAAACCTTTGTTTTTAAGCGATATAAATAAATCTAACAAAGCCCCATAGAGGGCCTCGCCGTTCTTGAACTGCCGGTAAAGATAAATGCGTTGCGTATGCGTTCGTAAAGAAAGCGGGTTGCGTGTTATTTGGTATTCAAGAATTTCTAGAGCCTTTGTATTGTGTTCACCCAGGTTAAGAATAAGTTCGGGTTTATTTGAGACCATAAACGTAACCTCAAGTTTACCGTTATCGTCATACTGAACATCGGTTTGTTTGTGCGCTTCTGCCAAATACATTGCATATTTACTCAACAGGTTACCTGTATGGTTTCTACAGTTGATAGTGTATAAATTTGATTTAATTACCGAGATACTGGCCATTGCTGCTATAAGGCGGCGATGACGCTAGCGTATTGTGATATGCCTAACTGGCCTGCTCACAGTTGGATCTTGGCGCTGTACTGGGTGCTTTGATATGTGTGCTTTATGCTACGTTGTAGACAAAGCAAGTTGGTGTGCCTTCATAATGTCTCCATATTTCCTCTGCGCAGTCGTTGTTTGTTTCACTGATTGAGGCCTCTTCGGGCCCAATCGCTGGATAGCTTTTTACTGTTTGCTTTTTTTATTCGGCAATAGCGTACATGCTATCGGCGGTTGTTATAAAACAGTAATTTATAACGTATGTTCATGTATTTACATTGACTAATATGAAATATTGTTGATGGAACAAACAATAAAGTAGTTCAATGTAACTAGTCGTTAATGTGGTTTTCAAATTTCGCAGCTTCTATGGCTGCTTGTTGCTCGAACTTAGCTGAATCGCTTTAATCATGTGCTTACACAATGTCTTTACTTACGTCGAATTTTACTTGGTATTCCTTGTATTCGCGGCTAAGTCGCGTAGCTACCTTATCTTTGTGTTGTCGATGCAGGTTGCTGCGTGCTGATCACATTAATTAATGCCACCATGCCTGCGATGATCGGCGATAATGTGCAGCCTGTCAACCCGCGAAATCATTAGATAATATGATTTAAATCATAAGAATTTGATAATGCCAATTTATTTTAATAATTTCACAAAATGAATTTTGCTTTCCAATCTAAGGAGCGATGTCTATTTCATTGATCCATGCGTGTGTCGTCCATTTATCAAGCAATGGTATAATCTATTTGGAGAATAATGCCGGGCTTGCCTATTGCTAAATCAAACATGTCTATAAATTTTGCCCAGTAGCCAAATAGTTATTTAGTGATAGTGCGGCGTTGCCTCGCCGCTTTGGTTAACGTTATAAGCTAGTCTGCTGACTTTTGCTGCGCACTGTACACATATATCAGTCCAAGCTATTTGTCACCGACCCATATCGTCACTACCCTATTCATCACTACCCTATTCATCACTAACCTATGTCGCCGCCAACCCATATCGCTGCCAACCGATGGTACTTACAAACGTTTTCCTGGGGCAGCTGTCTTGTGCCTTTTGTGTCTGTTTTTCTAGCGTAATCTATAGGTAAAGCCATAACCTGCTTGTGAATAGTGCTTATGTAGCATGGTTGTTGCGCTATTGGTGCACCATTTATTACATTATTATTTCAATACTGTTACTTCAAAACTGTTGTTTCAATACTGCAATTACTTAAGTGTCAAGATAGGTCGGTATATGCACAATGTTTGGTATGGATCTATAGCCTAGACTAAGGTGCAAATGGCCAGAGATCCCCGCCGCCATTACGTGGCGTGTCGGTCATTAATTTTCTACTGTCGAGTCGTGCGTTTGTCATAAGTAACGCAAGGAGGGACACTCGGGTTACTGGCGTCAATTTATTAGTATTTAATTTACTAGCATTAACTTACTTATTTTCAATAACGGTCCTGGTCAGTGCGTCCGAGAGTCAGGCGCGTTGTGGAGGACTGAAATATAATCACTTCACACTGTGAATGCAGTATACCAAATCAGGTATAGCAATATCGCCTAGTAACGGATTAATATAAACGGGACTAAAGTACAGTTGTTGCTCTATCAATGTTGGAGTAACTCAGAAGAATGACGTAGTTTCGCAGTTTTGTGACCAGGGTTGATGTTGTCAGTGGGCTTTTACTTATGATGGGGGATGGGGCTGTATACGTTGTATTATTATAAGTTGTATTTTGTAAGGTTTTCACCAAACATGCCGTATTCATCTTATTTTAGGTCTAACCTGGTTGCACATTGTTTGGCTACCATTGTAATGCCAGCGACAATATTTTCATTTTGATATGCGACAGGTTGATGGTCTCGCAGGAACCTATCGTTAAGGTCTGTATGAAAACTGTTATTTTGATAAAAGATATCCTGTGTCATTTAACCGCTTGAATATAATGGTTATATTAAGACGGGTATTTTCAGGTGATGTACCCGGAGCTGTAATGTCATTATCCCTTATACTTTTACCTTCGGAGTAATAGGGAATCGATTAAAAGCCATCTTGGCGCATTATCGCCGCTTATTATTGATGCAATCCATTATTGCTAGGTTTGTTCTTTTTTGAGTATAAAGACCTTAGGCTTGGGCGGTAATTCCTCGGTAATGAAGTGTATGTTGCGACTCGTTTGATGGCGGCTTAATTATGAACGATTGTTTTATGACCAATAATGCTTGGTGTGCGCATGGTCGTAGGGATTCTTTTGATTTTTTCCGGCTTTTGAGTATTTGTAAGGCTTAAAGTCATGACGGTGTGATATTTGGGCGGCGCATTGTGGAATTGGCGTCGCTGGTGGTAATCTAGGGGCAGGTGTTTCGTGCGCTGGCTGGGAAGGGGACGTGATATAGGCAGGTAAATGGCGTTTCATCTATTTGCGCCGATTTAGTTGTTTTATATTTTTGCGCTAATCAGGCAGCGTTGGTGATAACTGTAGGCAATATAGCATTAAATATGTCTATTGCATGATCCGCAGGAATTACACTAATAACGAAATTGATCAATATATTAAACTTGGAAAAGGATGGCTAACTATGCCTGAGCAGCAACATCAAAGCAAAGGCTTTGTGCTTTATCTATTACTGACCGCAGTATTGTGTGGTGGTCTAATCATGGTCATTGAGGTTATGGGGTCTCGTGTTATCGGCCCTTTTTTCGGCGTTAGTTTGTTTGTTTGGACATCCTTAATTGCGGTGGCCTTGGTTGCACTCGCCCTTGGTTATGCGTTTGGTGGGTATCTTTCTGATCATTTTGAAGATCCAAAATACCTTTATATTCTTATATGTATTGCTGGCGCATTGTCGTTACTGGTTCCGGTTTTGCAGGGACCCGTCCTTAAGGTTACCGTTCCGTTAGGGCTGAGAGGGGGAGCTTTTGTCAGTACGTTGCTGTTGTTTGGTCCGGCGCTCTTTTTATTGGGGTGTGTGTCTCCTTATTTGGTGAAAATAGCGGCTTTTCAGATGAAAAACCTTGGTCGGGTGGTCGGCGGGCTTTATGCACTTTCGACTATTGGTAGTACGGTCGGTACGGTATTGACCGGTTTTGTATTAGTGGCCTTTCTGGGCGTCGACCGAATATTTTTGATTATCGGTATTTTGCTCATTGTGTTATCCGTGGGGTATTTCCTGATTTTTGAACGGAAGTGGTGGGCTGCCGTAGCATTATTGTTGCCCTTTGCTTTATATCATCCCGATGTGTTTGAGAAAAAGACCCTGGCCGATGGTACCGTCTTGAGTAAAGTGTATGAATCTGACAGTCATTATGGTTCGATTAAGGTAGTAGACAGTGTGTCGCCAGAGAAACACTCGCGCTATATGATGATAGACAGCATGGTGCAGGGTGGAATGGACATGAGTAATGGGTTGTCCATCTACATGTATAACTACTATCTGCAGTTTATACCCTATATGCTGAACCCTGATGGCAAGCAATGCCTGGTAATAGGCCTGGGTATTGGTATGGTGCCTCGTTGGTATGAAGAGCAGGGGGTGACGTGCGATATTGTTGATATTGACCCTCATGTAATCACCATTGCTCAGGACTATTTTAACTTCAAAAACAAAGGTGTTGCAGTTGCTGAAGATGGCCGATATTTTATTGCAACAGCAGAAAAATTATATGATTACCTGGTGTTGGATGTGTTTAACGGTGATATCACCCCTTCGCATTTATTAAGCTTCGAAGCGTTAAAAGAGCAGGAACAGCGCTTGGCTCCTAAGGGGATATTTGCCGTTAATTTAATCGGTAGCCTGGTCAAAAATAATTTCATGACTGCCTCGATTGTCAGGACAATGGAGGAGGTGTTCGACCAAGTGGAAATTTATCCGGTCTTTAAAGCTGAGGATAGCTCGGGAATGGGGAATATTATCGTAGTGGCTTATCAGGGCGAACCTCGAACATTTCAACAGACTGATCGAGATATTTATACCGTACACCCGTTTTTTGAACAAAAGGTTAAGTCGAATCTCGGGGCGCGATATCATTTTCCTCCCGGCACAAAAACCATGGTGCTGACCGATAATTACAATCCAGTGGATTTTTACGATCATTGGTTAAGGGAGTTAATTCGCAAGAATATTCTGGACACCGTCGACTGGGATTTACTCATAGGTTGATCGAATGTTTTATCCGCCATCCGTTCATTGGTCGTTGTTGGTGGTTATACTGTTAAGCAACAATGTTTATGCCGGGTTCGATGCGGCGACAGAAGCATACTTATTGGGTAATTACGAAAAAGCCCGATATGAGGCGCTTATTAGTGCGATGGATGGTCGTGCTGAAGCCCAAATGCTAATGGGGCAGCTTTATTTAAAGGGTGAGGGGGTTGAGAAGGATGTGTCCCTGGCAATCTATTGGTATGAGAAGGCCGCAGAGCAAGGGTTTACGCCAGCCCAGTTTATTATAGGATCAATGTACTATGAAGGAAAAGTCACCGCTAAAGATTACCAAAAAGCGTGGCGATGGCTGAGTGCTGCACACCAGAGCGGTAATTTAAAGACTCAGGTCATGTTGGATAATTTACTGCCACTGGAAAACGGCGACGTGGTAAACATTACCGATTCGTTGACGATACTGGAGGCGGCGGCCAGTCGCGGCGAAATAAAGGCACAATTACTATTAGCAAAAAAACAACTGCTTGGTATTGACGTTAAGCAGGACAAAGCTAAAGCCGTTCAGGCGGTTACTGATCTCGCCCAACAGGGCTATATAAAAGCGCAAAAGTATTTGGGGGAGATGTACGCCATTGGTGATGGTGTTACCCAGGATTACATTGAGGCTTATGCCTGGAGTATGGCGTATTCGGGTAGCAAGGAACTGGGAGGTTTAATACGGGAGGGCAAGCAAACGGCGCGATCAGCGTTAAGGAAGCTGGATGAATCCCAGCAGAATGCCGCGTACTTAAAGTCAAAAGAATATTTTGAGTTATACGTGTTACCATCTCATCCCAATGCCCGGCCGGTAGGGCCGAATGATTACCGGGTGATTGTTCATCGCGCGGCGAACAAAAATCCAAATACAAAACCTGTTGCTGACAGTGCTGTTGTTGGTACCGTTGCTGTTGATGGTAATAAGTCTCCCTCCCAACGTGTGCCCAAAAATGCTCGACCCGGCCATATTGATACGAGCGGCTCTGTTAATAAAGTCCGTTCCGCGACCACAACGGATCTGCTAAATGAACCTAAGGTCGTTTTAAGCACGGATAAGGCGATTAGCGATGCGAGCGTTTTATCACAAAATAGTGGGGCACAACCGAAGCCTGATGTGCCAGTAAAAACAGATGAAACATTAATTTCAACAACGGTATCCTCAACAAAGGTATCCTCAATAGCGGTATCTCGCGATGTTGCTGCTGTCAATTTGACGTTGGAAAAACACAAAGGTCAGGTGGATGGCTATTTTAATCTGGCCCAGGAGGAAGACAAATCGTTACACGGTCGTATTGACTTTGAAGTACGTATAGCGCCATCGGGGGATGTTAGTGATGTTCACATCATCGCGAATGAGCTGGATTCACCAACCCTGGAACAGCAACTTATTGATCACCTTAAAAGTGTTAAATTCCCGAAAGAACCGGTAGCACCCTACACGTTCATATATCCGCTGACGCTCTTGCCTAGATAGCCGCTGTTAACCATGATGATGGTTAAGCTTAGCCATTATTGGTTGCGCATTTGTTAACCGTTGTCACTAGAAAAGCCACGGCACAAAACTCGCATGCTTGGTAATATACCCAAAGCGTTTAAGAATTAGGTATTTATAACACGTCCCTTTTTGTCCATGGCGGCGTTGCTCCTCCTTCCATGGGGCCCGCCATGCTGCGTTGTCGCGCCTAGCCACGAACAAAAAATGACGCACTCTAAACACCTAATTCTTAAACGCTTTGGGTATATCACACACCACGTCCAGTTTATCTGACTCAATCGGTCTGCCCGTTGAGGTCTTCCAACGATCGGTTTATTTCAAGGTCTGTGAAACCGGTCCGATACCTCTGTTGTCCAATTTTTTGGACGTAAATAGGTAGGTGTAATCGTAAGTTTAATAATGTGTTGATGGATCGTAAATTGTGATTAATCAAAATGTTGTACCGCGTCGGCCAGTGTTGCTGGTTATTATGGACGGATTTGGGGTAAATCCTTGTCGTTTATACAATGGCGTTGCAATGGCTAAGACCCCACGCCTGGACGAATATTTCAGTCAATTTCCCTTAACCATGCTTCAGGCATCCGGTGGTGCTGTTGGTTTACCCGATGGGCAAATGGGAAACTCAGAAGTGGGGCATTTAACGATCGGTTGTGGTGAGATCATTCGTCAGGATCTGGTTGCCATTAATGATGCTATTGTTGCTGGGGTTTTTTTTGAAAATCAGGCATTGCTTAATAGCATCAATAACGCAAAACTAAATGATAAACCAGTGCATCTGATAGGGCTGGTTTCCGATGGTGGCGTGCACAGCCACCTGGATCATCTTCTGGCATTAATCGATTTATGCCAGCGGCACGGTGTGTTGCCCATGCTGCATATGATCACGGATGGACGTGATACACCGCCTGAATGCGCGCGCATGTTTCTACCGGCACTGGAGGCGGCGTTGCAATCGGCGGGCGGGGCAATATTGACGGTATCCGGTCGCTACTATGCAATGGACCGTGATAATCGCTGGGAACGTATACATGCTGCCTGGAATGCCTTGGTGCAATGCAACGGCGAGCGGGCAGGCAGTGCTAAGGAGGCGATAGAAAAAGCGTATGACAAAGGGGTGACCGATGAATTTATTGTACCCACGGTGATCTGTGACGACTACCCTATTGGTAATGATGATACGGTGATCTTTTTTAACTTCCGCAAAGACCGGGCAAGGCAGATGGCGGCGGCTTTATCTCATGAAAACTTTAGTGAATTCGAGCGTGGCAAGTTTCGCTCGGCCAAGCTTACGTGCATGACTGAATATGACGAAGGGTTTTCTTTGCCCTACGCGTTTCGTCAGGATAAGCCCAAAACTACCTTAGCTGAAATTATCAGCCAGGCGGGGCTAACGCAGTTTCATTGTGCGGAGACTGAAAAATATGCGCACGTTACCTACTTTTTAAATGGTCGTTATGGTGATGCATATCCCGGAGAGCATTGGTGTATCGTACCATCGCCAAAAGTAGCAACGTATGACTTGAGCCCCGCCATGAGCGCGAATGACGTTAGCGACCAGGTTATTGCGGCAATGGCGTCAGGCACTTATGATTTTGTTGCGGTTAATTACGCAAATGGCGACATGGTTGGCCACACCGGCGTGCAGCAGGCAATTATTGATGCTGTTGAATGTTTGGATACGGAGGTGGGGCGTGTGCTTGATGTGGCCATCGATTGCAACTATTCGGTGGTGTTAACCGCTGATCATGGTAATTGCGAACAAATGGTAGATTTTTCCACGGGCGCTCCTCATACCCAGCATACTGTCTACCCCGTGCCTTGTTTGGTGATTGATGATTGTGTCTGGCAGCTGGCTATTGGGGCGGGGTTAACCAGTATTGCGCCGACAATATTGCAACTAATGGGGCTGGATAAGCCAAATTCCATCGCATCCGGTTCATTGTTGTTGACTGAAATTAAAAAAGCGGGTTAATTGCTCAGATGACACTCGTTAGTTTGTAGTGAGGGGGAGTGCCCTAACCCCCGCAGTATATGGCTATTGTGCGCGTATGTGTCTGAATTAAATGCCATTATCTTTACATGGGTTACTGCAGCTATTAGCTTTAATGGCATCATTTCCGTTGCTACGGCATTCGTTTTTACACTATTCGTCGCTACACCCTTCGTTGTTATGTTATGCGTTGTTATGCGTTGTTATGCGTTGTTATGCCATAAATCGCCAAAAACCAATGGCTATAAAATGCTGGCGAAAACAGCGAATACAAAAATACTTGCTATTCATGTCAACCGGGTCTTATTTGTTGCGTTACTTATAATTGTGGGGAGTGGTTAGCTTGTATTCCTCGCAGGAATGTAGGTGTTTTTCTCAATATACTGATTTTAAATTAAATGTTAAGAGTTGGTTGGGAGAAAATGACATTTCTCACTGGAGACCCTGATGCACTATATAAGGTTACAGGCTCGATGTGGCATCCCGTGGTAAGACACGGTGGCGCTTTTCTGCGAAAAATACGAGTTGGTGCGCTAAACGCATTGCCCGTAGGGTCATAATGTGGCATGAAGGCTGACGTAGGCTGGACAGTGGATATAATGGTGTCCAGAACCGAGGGTTTGGAGTCGTGATTTATGGTACACATCAATTCGTGGCGAGTATTACTCAAGTTACATACATTCGTTAAATCAGTTGTGGGGTTATGGGGCTGGAAACGGCACAGACATTGGAGCATTTTCTTGCGAGCGTTGAACGGCGTGCCTATCGTATGGCATTTATCGCCACGGGGAATCGTGATGATGCCCTGGATATTGTGCAGGATGCTATGATGAAGCTGGCGCAAAAATACGCTAATCGGAATGCCGACGAATGGGGTCCGCTGTTTCATCGCATTACGCAAAGTACTATTCGAGACTGGTACCGCCGACAGAAAGTGCGTAATCAGTGGCGCAGCTTCCTGGAATATACCAAGGTGGGTACTTCACTGCGTGGGGCGGATGAGGCGGGGGGACGTTATTGCGAGCAAACTGACGCTAACATCATAGACCAGTTTGCAGATGTTAGCGCTCAAGGCCCGGTGATGCGCCTTATTAGTGATAAGGCCATTGAGGCATTGGATAGTGCGCTACACCAGTTACCTTTACGCCAACAACAGGCTTTTTTATTACGCGTATGGGAAGGTTTAAATGTGGCGGAAACGGCCAGTGCCATGGGCTGTAGCCAAGGCAGTGTTAAGACGCATTTTTCCCGGGCAGTACATACATTGAGAAGGCAGATTGAGGATCATCGCGTATGATACAACGTAAAACAGATCAATCAATAGAACAACGCGCATTGGTTGATGCCGCCAAATCAACATTGGATGATAGCGCTGGGCGGATCGACTCCGCAACATTAACACGCTTGCATGCGATTCGACGGGAGGCCGCCGCGCAGGCAACATCCCGTCAGCAGGTGCATTTAAGGCCGACTTGGTTAGTACCCCTTGGTAGTTTCGCCTCTATTGCGGTCGTTTTTGCCGTAACAGTGGCGCTGTGGTCGCCCCAGCCTGCCTTTGATGCGACGCCCATCGCCATGCTTGAAGATATTAATCTGCTTAGTGGTACTGAGGAAATAGAGTTTTACGAGGAACTGGAGTTTTATGAATGGTTAGCGATCGAAGCGAACACCGTGGGTTAGTACCGTTAACAGGTATTACTGACGGGCATTTCCTCAGCGTGGAATTATATAAATGATTAATCAACATAGAATGCCACTTATTTTTTATGCAGTGATGGCAATCGTGATGTCTGCTACACCGGTTCGCGTCAACGCTGCGTCAGATGAGTTGCCTAGCATGGAATTGCTGGAATTTTTAGGTGAGTGGCAAACCGAGGAGGGCGATTGGGTTGATCCTGAGCGGTTTTTGACGATTAGTGAAAATGAGCTTGACAGTGAGCAACTTAAAAAGGCCAGCGCCAATGACTATATGAGAACCAATGACAATGTGAAAGAGGAGCATAGTGATGATTAACCGGATCGCTATACTTATGATTCTGGTAATGCTTAACAGTGTAACCTTGGCTGAGACGCAACAAGATAAAATGGCCTGGGACGAATTATCAACCGATGAGCAGAAAGTTCTGCAACCGTTTGAGGGCAAATGGGCGGGATTACCGCCTGGACAGCAATGGCGGCTGCTTAAAGGGGCCAAGCGTTGGAAAGACCTTTCACCTGAGCAACGAACATTATTAAAGAAGCGTTTCAAACGTTGGAAAGAATTAGCGCCTGAACAACGCCAGCAGCTACGCCGTCGGTTTGATCGCTTTAAACAGCTTGCGCCGGATGAGCGGAAAATTGTGAAAGAACGTTATCGTTGGTTTAACCACTTACCCGTAGAAAAACGTCAACAACTGCGGGAACGTTGGGAAAACATGAGTCCTGCTGAGCGGCTCAGGCTAAAGAAAAGACGACAACGCTTAAAAAATATGACGCCTGAACAACGCAGGGTGTTGCGCCAGCGGCATATTACGAGGTAAGTTATGGCCAATGCAAATTGGTCCAACTTATGTCCTTTTTATCCTGGCGTTCTCAATAGTCGGTAGGTTATCGCAGCATCGACCCACTCCGTTTTGGTTGTGTCGTCGGGGGGGGCTCCGTTATTGGTTCCCCAGTTGTTGGTTGACTAGTCATTGGTTGACCGGTCATTGGATGCGCGGCCATTGGTTGTGTAGTATAGGTTTGTTTTGTTCGCCGGTTACAGCAGATGATTTAAGCCTGCCCGAACCAATGTCAGTGTTGAGCAGCGATTATAGTCAGGATTCCAGTGGTGGCCAAGGCCTGTACCTTAATGCAAGTCTTGCGGTAGGGCTACATCAACGCCTGACATTAGGTTTGGGTGAAAATAACCAAACTCTGGCCGCATCACGTGAGCAATTAGAGACCTCTATTTATCACGTTGGTTATGCGGTGGAGACAGACCGTAATATCGCGCTGGGGCTAGAGTACGAGCGTTGGGGGGAAGAGGGGGTATTAATTACAGATACGCTCCGTTTTAGCGTGGTTTGGGATTTACCGGACTGGTCCTTTACCCTGGCACCGCAACGGCGGGAAATCGAATTGTCCACCCGATGTAATGAACGACTGCTTCAGTTGACTGGCGAATGTAAAAAACTGCCGTCACTCTTTAGCAACGGTTTGGCGCTTGGTATTGATTACCTGGGTATCGAGCAATGGTTTTTTAGTATAGGTTACCTTATTAACCGTTATTCGGAAGATTTGGTCGCAGCGAAGCGTAATACAAAAAGCCGGATAGTCTTAGCGTATTTAAATCAATTACAGTCAGTAACCGACCGCAGTCAACTAATTCTGGGTGCCAGCTATTTTGTTGACACCAGCACGCTAGGTATTTCCTGGCAACGGAATGAATCAGACATGGATGCGTCACTAACTTACGCAACCACCTTGTTTTTTTCTGCTGATGTATTTAATCACTGGTCCATCACTTTATCATTAGGTCAACAAATTAATGTCGATGATAGTACCACCGAGTATATCGGAGGTGGATTAAACTACTATTGGTAAGTTTGTGTTCGCGGTGGGTAAAGACATCTGTTTTAACTAGCTTGTCGGCAACAATAAATATTATTTAATTTGTGTGTCAACCAGATCTCCACCACTGCGTTAATTCTCTATGAAGCAGCACTTGGTCGCCAAGCGTTTAAAAATAACGCCGAAAGGCAATGCTGACCATTAATCGTAGAGGAGCCTAAAATGTCTAAAATAAAGCTTATCCCCCATCACCGAGCCGATTGTTCGTTGACAAACAACCGCATGAAAAAAATGTTATTGATGTTGTTGATCGTTGTACCGCTTATGTTGAGTGGTTGTGGCCAATCGGATGATCAATCGGAAGAAAATACCAGCGAGTTAGTGGTAGGCGTTACCGATGCCAAGGGTGATTTTGTAACCTACACCGTTGACGTAACGTCGATTACCCTGGTTAAAGCCAACGGTGTCGTGGTTGAAGTGTTACCCTTAACCACGCGTATTGATTTTTCGCAGTATACAGAACTTACGGAATTTCTTACCGCTGCAATGGTGCCTCATGGTGCCTATGAGCAGGCGACCATGCGCCTGGACTACACTAATGCGGATATTTGGGTTGAGGATGATAATGGCGATGCTACAAAAGTAGAAAATATTGAGGATATGGACGGTAATCCAGTGACAACCGTGGATGCATCGGTGCGTCTTGAAGGGCGTAATAAACTGGTTATTTCCAATGGCAGACCCGCTCACATCACGTTTGATTTTGACCTGAATGCATCGAACAGAATTGTATTTGATGAGTCAGGCGTACCCACTCAGATCGTAGCGCCGTTCTTGCTGGCGGATGTTGAATTAAAAAGACCTAAAATCCATCGTTTACGTGGCCCCCTGGCCAGAGTTGATTTAAATGACAGCAGCTTCAATCTTATTATCCGCCCCTTCCATCATAGGCATACCGATGATCGACGTTTTGGCACCCTAAAAGTCGTGACCAGCGATGAGACCGTTTACGATATTAATAATGAATCTTATCGTGGTGTCGATGGTCTGCGCACGATGGACACTTTACCACGATTAACCGCCACGGTTGTTATCGGTGATCTAAAGTTGAATCCTCGCCGCTTTATGGCCCGTGAAGTTTACGCTGGCAGCAGTGTCCCTGGGGGTACCTTGGATGTAGTGAAGGGGTCAGTGTTGGCTCGTGTCGATAATGTGTTAACCGTGCGAGGTGCGACCCTAATCCGTGCCGATGGTAGTGTGGTTTTCAATGACAGAGTCAAGGTTGTGGTGGCTGATACCACCCGTGTTAAAAAACAACTTTCAAGTGACGATCACGATATCAGTGATATCTCCGTAGGCCAGAAGGTCAGTGTTTTTGGGACCATAATCAACGATGGTAACGATGGTGTTGAGGGTCTTCAAATGGATGCCAGCGAAGGGGTGGTTCGCATGAAGCTAACAAAGCTTTATGGTACTTCGGTGATTGACTTGCTGGGCTCTCCCTATTTCGTGATGGACTTGCAACGTATTAACCATAACCGTGTGAGTCTGTTTGATTTCGCGGGCACCGGTATGGATGCGGCCAATGATGCGGATCCAGCTAACTACGAAGTGGATACGGGTGCGTTGGAGCTTACCGCCATAACTGACAACCTACCAGTAAAAGCATTTGGGTTTGTTACTCCTTTTTCCTCAGCCCCGGCGGATTTTATGGCAACCACGGTTGTTGATTTGACAAAATTGGCGGCAGTGTTAACCCTGAACTGGGAACCGGAAACCACGACACCATTCGAGGCAATAACTGAAAATAGCGTGACGCTGGACTTAAATAACGGCGGAGTCTTTCACCATGTTGGGCGTGGTGGTGCGGTCGTGGACTTGGGTGCACTGAATGTGTCGCCAGTAATACAGGTTGAAGAGTCCGGTAATGGTTTGTTTGAAATAAAGGAACGAAGGGCCCGGCAAGTGCATACCGATTTTGTTCGCTTTGTTGCTGATATAGAGGCCCGTCTGGCCGATGGCGGTGCCATGAAACGAATAGCCGCTAGCGGGGATTTTAATGATGCTACCGCAACATTAACCACGGATGCAATCAGTGTAATTATGATTAATCCATCGGTTGAGGATTAAATTAATACGGGCTTTAGAAGCCGTAACAAATACGGGTGGCGGTGCCACCCGTATCTGTTTAGGTAATCCGTCTGAGGTTTACTATTTATTACGTGTGTTTAGCAAAATGCTTTCAGCTTTGGCCCCTAAATATACATACAGACCTAGGCCAATGAGCAGACCCACGGTGGCCAGCATCATGTAAACGGCATTTTTCAGTAACTCGTATTCGCCAATCGCTGCCTTAAACATGAGTAATAATGATTCTATCGATACGGCAATAAGGATAGCGGCAGTGAAGCGGGTTATTGTTCGGCGCGTTGAGCTGTGCCGAAAAATATCTTTATGCATTAACACTTCTTCTTCCAATATTGTTTTCCCTAGATCGAACATCGCTAATGCCAGCGTCAGAAAAATAATTACGCCAAAGGGCTTAATACCGGAGTGATTATCGGCGTTACCAAACAGTATCATCCGCAATTCATTAAACGATGAATACATCAAGGTGGCTACTACCAAAAACAGTCCTGCAACGATAAGCGCGTAAGTAAATTTAAAAAATGGCTGGTAGCGTCTCCTGGCGGTATCTCCCATTAAAAAATCGACCAATCTGGCTAGGTCGCAATCCACTACCAGGTATTCTTCCTGGTTGGTACCATTACGTTTAACCGCAGCGGAAATACATAATTTTCGATTTGCGGTGGACAAATAGGGGGCGGTGATACTTGTTTCACCGTTGTTCCTTATTTGAGAAAAATAAGGGCGTTGGCTTCGGTCTGTGCCTTTACCTTTGTACGCCAAACGCTCTTTACATGAGGTTGTGATATTGTCGCTAATTTGTATACCCTTACTATCCAAGACATACAATATGTCAACAAACGGATAAGAGTTACCGATGACGCTCATCGCCTTGCATTGCGTTTCTTTATTGTGAAACATAGGCTCTTCATTAATGCCTGATAATCTATACCCAAAGCGTTTGAGAATTAGTTGTTTAGAGTGCGTCATTTTTTGTTCGTGGCTAGGCGCGACAACGCAGCATGGCGGGCCCCATGGAAGGAGGAGCAACGCCGCCATGGTCAAAAAGGGGCGTGTTATAAATACCTAATTCTCAAACGCTTTGGGTATAGATACAAGAAACTGCTGTATAGCCGGCCTGTATTCTTGGTGTCTTTCAATGATACCAATGTAGCTTACATCTGACATAGTTATCAACATCCTGCTTGGTTTTGTAATACGTATAATGTGTGCAGTACTATTTGTGCCATTTATTATTCGTGTTTTGCTGCGTAATAAAGTTACTACTGATAAGGCTGGGGATTGTGCGGTGCTGTTGTTTTTTTTAGCCTGACGCCTATATTTTTTGCACTGATGTGATGCGTTATTGGTTGGTTTGGTGTGTTGTGGTGCGGTTATTTTGCGAATAAATTACTGTAAAGGTGCTATATCGTGATTGGCAAAGGGTTTTTTGTTGTTGGCATGTTGGTTGCTGTTGTTAAGTGTCAAACAAAAAATAGGATTACGTGTCAAAGAAGGAAGATGGGTTGGTGGTGAAGAAAAAAGTAGTGATGGAATGAGGGTAATTATTATTTATTATGGTTGCAGTTTTCGATCGAATTAGCCGTGATCTCATTAAGGGGATCTGCAGGAGGTAGCTATAATGTACGACAGAAAAATTAATTTATCAGAGTCTGAGTCTGCTGTGTTTGCCATAACGAAAGATGAGCGATACGAATTAATTGCGCAAGCAGCCCAAGGGCTAAAAGAGTTTGATGAATTGCCTGATGTTGAAGCAGGTCAAGTGTGGGATAGTAATGATATTGAATTAGATTTTGTGGCGTTTGTTAGTCACTGCAGCTGACTATTTGAGTGGGTTATGTGTATTTAAAATACCGGGATCTTTTACTGTTCTGAATGTTTGTTCAGGCGGTCGTGATGGGACGGTATTGCCTTAAGGTATTAGCCTCGGTGTATCCGGGGTTTATAACGCCCGGGCCGAAGGTATCTATTGCCCGGGTTGGTTATATTACGTTGTGCTCATGACATGTCGGTGGCATTTCGTTAAGGTTGTGCGCTTGGACATTGTTTAATCTTTGGCCATCGCTTTATCCATGGTGCATCGAAAAATCCCGGATGAGGTATTGTTTGGGCGAGATCTTTTATTGAGCGATTGTTGAGCCATTATTGTGTCGTTATTGTCTTGTGTAGCGATTGCTTAGTTGAGCTATTATCGCTAATGACGAGGTTGTCGTTAGTGCCCAGGGTTAATTCCTTTGGGCTACTTTTTTGTTTTTATTCCACTCAAGGTCGGTGAGCATTTTGTAATAGGCACGGGCACCTTTTTCCATAAAGTAATATTTTTTTACACCGGCTTCTTCCAAGGCATATTGTAACCAGCGTACCTGTTTGCCAACTTCGTCATAGAAATAAAGGGTTTTGTTTTCGAGTTTGGCTTTTCGGATATATGCAAACAGCTTGTTGCGGTCATCCAAGGCGGCCCAGCGTTCGATGCCTGGGTAAAATCCCACTGCTGCGCGCTGAAATTTATCCCGGATATCGATAACCACCGATTGGTCGATTGATTCCACAATAGACGAACTGAATGTGTCGGGGTCCATTAGCCTGGACTTAAAGACGTTTTTTGCAATCAATGATTTTGGGTTGATGGGGGAGTTGCCAAGTAGTACCGATTCTTTTGGATATCGTGTGGCCCAGTCGAAGATACCGGCGTCGTAAGCGATTACATTGCTGATATCAGCCTCTTGTGCCCGTTTAACCGCTTGATAGGATTTATAACAACGATGTCCATTACAATAAAATACGATGGTCTTGTCGGTCGTGCGGCGCAAGCGATACAATTCGTTTTCAAAGAATTCGTCGGCAATGGGAATATTGACGGCATTCTTTATCCGAAGTGTTTCAAACTCAAGTTTAGAGCGGGCATCAACGATGATTACATTGTCGCGTTGGGCGTAGAGGTCATTTAGCTCAATATAGGGAATGTCTGGATATTTTTCACGGCCGGGAAAACCCTCGGGTTCCCCAAAAGCGGAAGATGAGATAACACCTATTGTAAGGGCGAAAACGATCTGAATCAGGCGGTGCATTGCTATTCTCCTTGTTTTCAATATTTTTTGTCCATACGAGCAATATCCGCTAGTTGCCAATTGTGCTATATGGTGACATTTATGTATGTCATTATTATTCATTCATGCTGCAATACCTCTTACGCGAGCGAAAAAAATACGTAAGAGATTCGTCGTGTCCTATTCATAACAACATTCTCATCGAAAATCTACCCTGTGATTGACCCGGGTTATTGCGTCATTTCACTGTTGAGGTATACGCAAATTGGGATTGGGGGCCGCGAGCATTGTAGTCTATAAAACTAATAGAGGTATATATTTGTATAAGTATTTGTTTATTAGGCGCTTGTGCGTTTTTTTGAAATTTACAGCAAGCGCCGCAAGATTATTTTTAATAATTAAAATGGTTATGTGTGTTTTTTTATATAGTTAATTTGTATATTGATTATTTGTGTACTGATCACAAAAAAATACCTTGTCACGCTTGCTTACCGCATTTGTCGACGGAGGGTGGACTAAGGATTAATGTCAGTAATAACAGAAGGCTTATTTGTAATCACCCATTATCTCAGCCGTATTTCCCCTGGGTGCGAGGGAGGATATTTTGCTGAGTCATGAGTAGGTAACACTAAGGGGGTGGTCCATTGTCCCAGGTGGCCGTGCTAGGATAGGTCTTTTTACCGCCTTGTTTTGTTATTTTCTGCTCGAAAGGGAGTGTAGTGCGACAACACAGAGACAGCGACAGTGATCGTGTGCAACTGACCTCGTATATAATGGACATGTTGGACGATTGGGGGGTAGGGAACACGGCGAAGCTTAATTTATTAGCCCTCTCCGATTGTCCCAAGCGTGTTGTGCGCCGTTATTATCTGGGGGAACCACTACCGGATAAGGTGGAGGTCAATGAAAGAATTGGGCATTTACAGGGGATTGCCGACGCGCTTTATACCAGTTATCCGCTCAATGCTCAAATGGCAGCCTTTTGGTTGAATCAAAAAAACCACCGATTTAGTGATCAAACCCCTATGAACTTCATGTTGGAAGGGGGGCTTAAAAACATGGTGCTGGTGAGGGTGCACCTGGATTGTGCGTGGGACTGGCACCAAAGTGGTTCCACCTTGTAATTCGATGCGCTTATCACCTTAGTGTATTATTTTACATTATCATTGCTTGTTTCATGATAGTTCCTATCCACTTATCAATTGTTCCTTGGTGTTCGTCATCGGCGAATTTCAACGTAGTTGTTCACCATCGTAATAATAATTTCCTTATAATAACCTTTAAATAGTCATTGCAATAACAGCAGGATATTGTCTGGTGGGGCTCAATTGACGCGACCAATTGTCTATAGGTGATTGTGCCTGATTTTTAATCAGCGCGGTATAGTGGAGTTTATGGAATCCAGGGCCGATGTTGATGCACGTAATGACACGGTGGGGCTTGCATCAACCCTGGTGGGTGATCATTAAACGGGTTGTGGCCAACAACCTGCCTGTTAAGCATTAACGGGAAGTGGCGGGGGCTGGTTAGCTGGGTGAGCGATGACCCTCGTCCCATTGCCGCCCCGGGTTTGCCACACTATTGCATCACCTTGATCTGGCTGACCCAGCCCAGTAGGTAAGGTTCGTATTGTTGAATCAAGGCCGGGGTGCCATAGAAATTTATCTTGAGTACTTTTCCTTTTTTATAGGCGGTGGCTAATTCGATACTGCCTTCAGAGGAATCCGACTCAATACTGCCATACAAGGCGTGCTCTCCAAAGGGGACTTCGAGATAGCGCATTTCGGGCACGGGTCTATTGGGTTCAGTGGATTTTAAGTAGCCGGGTAAATTATCCACCATGCCCTTAATGTCGGATTTTATTTTGGCATTTTCATGCTTGGGCAGGAAATCATAGCCGCTCTGTAGCTCATAACTGACCACAAGTTCCCCCTCGGGTAGCTGCCATTTTTCCGAGCGTTTGGCCGAGAAATCCAGCGGCCATTGGTTATTGCCTTTATATTCGGCGGGCGTTGGGATCTCAAAGTTAGCGTAGGCGGTATAAAAACGCCGGGTCAAGGGTCGACTGCCGGTTAAGGTGGATTGTCGTGTGGCGGCCTCTGGTCGCAGTGATGCGAAAAAGTATTTATATTGTTCCAAGAACATGGGGTGGCTTTCAAAGTAGTGCACCCGGCGCACCGCACGAATGGAAAATATCTGGTTTGCTGACAGTGGCAGCATGGTGAATACTTGTCGGTATCGTGATGATACTCGATGGTCTTTCATGGGATTACCACTGAGTTGATTGGCCCCCTGGGTTTCGATGGCGAAGGTATAGGGGACGCTAATAACCTCGCCTTTGTCGTTCACAATGGCTGGCACAACGGCTTTGTCAGTGGGCAATTCCCCCCGATTGATGAATTCCAGTTGGGATTTATCATCGGAATGCAGTTTTATCCAACGATCGGTGAGTGCATGGGTGGGGGTGGTTTCTTCAAATAACTGGGATTCAATATACACCTGGGTTGCCAGTTCGAGCTTGCCGTCGGCGTCTTTGCCGACGACACCGAATGGAAAATATTCTGAGAGTATTTTAAAGGGATAGCGCGGGTGTGGAATCAAGACATCATCCATGCCCGTATAGTGCTCAGGGGGCGGCAAGTCAGCAATGACGGTTTGGGATGATAATGGCATACAGGCTCCTAAAAAAAGTAAGCTAGTGATTAAGCTTATTGTTCGGTAATGGGTTAAGTAATGTCTTAAGTGATGTTTTAAGCGGGTTTTCATATCACAAATAGCCGTTGGGTTGTAGTAGCTCGAAGGGGTTTAACAATCTTCAATATCGCCTGTTGGGTTTGTTCAATGGCCTCTTTATGGGCGCAAATGTCGGCATGAATGACGTTGCCTTGGGTGATAATATCCCCCGCCGGTTTGGCCCCGTGGTTTAACAGTGCTTCCTGACGGCTTATTCCTGAATGCTTAAGGGGCACGGTGCCATCCCCCTCTCGGGCCTTGTTTAAAGGGCATTCAAGCACCGGGTTGCGATTAATAAAGAGATGTACGTTGATGACGGTGTCCCGTGTTGTGGGAATTGATGTAAGTGATGACGCGACGGGGCTTGCTTCAACCCTGCTCGGTGATTGCTAAACAGCGTGTGGCTAACAACCTGCCTGTTAAGCATTGGCGGGAAGTGGCGGGTGCCGGTCAGCCGAGTGAGCGATGACCCGTGTCCCATTATCGCCCCGGGTTTGCCACACTATTGCATCACTTTGATTTGACTGACCCAGCCCAGTAGGTAGGGTTCGTATTGTTGAATTAAGGCCGGGGTGCCTGAGAAGCTGACTTTTAGTACTTTTCCTTTTTTATAGGCGGTGGCTAATTCAATACTGGCATAGTCTGATGTCGCCGAGGGTTGTTGGTACTGCCCGTACAGGGCGAAGTCACCAAAGGGCACTTCAATGTAGCGCAGTAGGGGGATGGTGGCGTCGGGGTCCATTGAGGCTAAGAAACCGGGCGCATTATCCACCATGCCCTTAATGTCAGATTTTAATTTGGCGTTTTTATGCTTGGGCAGGAAATCATAGCCACTTTGAAGATCGTAAATGACCACAAGATCCCCCTCGGGTAGTTGCCATTTTTCCGAGCGTTTGGCCGAGAAATCCAGCGGCCATTGGTTATTGCCTTTATATTCGGCGGGCGTTGGGATCTCAAAGTTAACGTAGGCGGTATAAAAACGCCGGGTCAAGGGTCGACTGCCGGTTAAGGTGGATTGTCGCGTAGCAGCCTCTGGTCGCAGTGATGCGAAAAAGTATTTATATTGTTCCAAGAACATGGGGTGGCTTTCAAAGTAGTGCACCCGGCGCACTGCACGAATGGAGAATATCTGGTTTGCTGACAGTGGCAGCATGG
>Ga0316202_10000118_pt1 | contig 124352 bp, 116 predicted proteins | sample 3monrhotite_MG_FD_204934 | JGI IMG/M metagenome (GOLD analysis project Ga0316202, IMG submission 204934) | Microbial mat bacterial communities from mineral coupon in-situ incubated in ocean water Damariscotta River, Maine, United States -... | ecosystem: Environmental > Aquatic > Marine >... | reverse complement strand
AACCCGAGCCGCTATCGGTACCAACGGCAATCAACGACACCTGGTCGATGGATTTTATGCACGACCAGCTTATCGATGGCCGTAGCTTTAGGACCTTCAACGTCATTGATGACTTCAATCGGGAAGGTCTGGGGATTGAGGTTGATTTTTCTCTGCCTGCAGCCCGTGTCATCCGGGCGCTGGATCAAATTATTGAGTGGCGCGGACTGCCCTTTGCCATCCGCTGCGATAACGGCCCGGAATATGTCAGTGAATTGCTGGCAACCTGGGCAGGCAAACGCGGAATTGGGCTGCAGTTTATCCAACCCGGCAAGCCACAGCAGAATGCATATGTGGAACGCTATAACCGGACCGTCAGGTATGACTGGCTGAACCAATATATCTTTGGGGAAATTGAGGAGGTGCAGGAAGCAGCCACGGCGTGGCTCTGGACATACAACAACGAGCGGCCCAACATGGCCATCGGGGGCATAACGCCAAAACAAAAACTTGCCATGGGCATGCCCATGGCAGCTTAAAACATTCTACTTGCAGAGACCCCTATAAATGGGGGTATTACCATTCAAGCCAGCTTAGCCTACACAAACTCTAGCCCGATCCTCGACAAGTTTGACCCAAGCCTTTGCATCAGATTGATCGCATATTCATATCTAAGTTGGGCAACAATCTGTGCTTCTCTTTCTACAAAAACCGGCTTCCATTCATCATCGGTATTACTTGGAATAGAAACATTCAATGAAAGCGTTTCTTGGAATTCGGATTGGTTATGTGCATACATTTCTAACCAATGAGGTGCAGGTTCAGTCTTAACATCCTCCACGAAGCTGAAGGCTTCTATTCCCTTTCCAACATCCAGAAATAGATACAAGTTCGACGTGATATTTGCCAACGCAGTAGTGGAATTCGCCTTGTGCAATTGGACCGCTTTAAACGGAAGCGCCGGAGAATAGTATTCGCCACGCCTATTTTTTTGCCCTTCTCGAATTTCCATATCGCATGCTGGCGTCAAACAAACCCAAAGACAGTCTTCGATCAACAGTACGTGACCAGTAGTTAAATGATGGCCATCCGGACGGTGACTACAGACATACCAATTATGCTGAATTCGAGCGTTATTCTGCTCGTCTCCGCTGTTCAGGTTGATCCCAGTTCTGATTTTGACCGCATTCTCGATCCCGTCCTCAACATCAATTCTGTCAATCACATTGGCCGCAAAAGTCTGAACCGGTGACGAATACAGGAAATATACGAGACGGCTGTTCAAACAATCTCAGTGATTGAAAAGTACCTGAGATCTCTGGCGTGATATCGTTAGCTTTGAATGAGAACCTGAAAAACTTTTCAACATACTTAAAAATTTCTGTACCCGTTACCCATTTTTGGGTTTTGTCACCGGAAAGCTTCAACGGTGACAGGAAGCGTATTTGATCTACGATCCCTTCGTACCCTAATTGAATACTCGCCACACCATCGGATGATTGGACATCTTTGGGCAATGCTCTAATCCCTTGGCCGATCATTTCGTCATAAGACGATAGTTCATGCCCAATGATTTCAACCGCTGGAGGCCCTTTCAAGGGCCGAGAGATCGCGGTTTGCAGCGCGCACGAGCTCAAAGGTTTAGATGGTTTGATGACCCAGTGAATTCCGGTGACCAATTGTTCAGTTAAGACTGAAAACCTTATTCTCATTTTGACTCATAAAATGAGAATAAGGTGTCCGTTTCTCCCACAGATCCGGACGTTAACGGAGGTCATCGATGACAGCCGTTCTTTAGTCAAACTGAGCCATTCTTGAAGTTATGAACAATCTGGTAACGGGTAGAAAATTGGTGACCGTTCTTAGCACTAAACCGGATATCAATTGAGTTCATGTGGATTGTCACCCTGAATGAGCATTGGTCCTCAATGCTGTTGTGGACGAAGGTTTAGACCGCAAGACATCGCTGTTTGTGGACTGAACCAGCCAATCCGCAAAGATGGTTGCTTCTTTCGTCGCTTGTTCTGGAACAACCACAACATACTTGCGATCCTCGAGAACTGAAAATTCGAGAACCGGCTGTAATTTTCCTGCCTCTAACTCATTTGAAATCAGCTTCAGAGGGCAAAGCGCAATTCCTTGGTCTGCGAGCGTGGCATGGATCAGAAGCTCGAAATCCTCAAAAACGTCACCGTCTATCGCGCCCGATGACTCAATACCGGCACAATCAAACCATGACCGCCAAGCCTTGGTATTGAAGTCGTGTAGAAGGTTCGACTTTGCGACGTCAGATGGAGCGCCGAAAGGACCGTTTCGTTTAAGATATTCTACCGACGCAAACGGTCGCACTTCGCCGCTAAAAAGCTCCTGGGCGATTCCAGCCCCTTCGTAATTGGAATCAACAGCACATATTAGAACGTCGGCATCCCAATGATTTACATCCTCTATCCGATGGATGTAGTTAAAACTGAGATGCGCCTCCGGCAAAAGGTCACGAACTTCGCTTAGCCGTGGAAGCACAATTCTGGTGGCGACAGATGGCAATGTAGAAATTTTGAGATGAACTTTGTTAGAAATTTTAGTTAGTCTCTGAAGAGCCTGATCGACCTTTTCAAAGGCACCGGAAATCTCTTCCGCCAATTCCTGAGCATCTACCGTTGGCTTCATTGATCTAGCGTTTCGATCAAACAATTTCCACCCCAACTCTGATTCCAAGATACGGATCTGTTGACTGATTGCGCCGGGGGAGACGTGTATGTCGTCGGCAGCTTTGTGAATGCTGCCGCACCGTACAAGCGCTTCAAGTGCCTTCAAGGCAGTAAAACTAGGTCGTCGTGCCATTAGTTTAGATTATCTAAACAATTTAGAAAATTCAAATCGTTTGTCAGAGTTGCTGCGCTTGCTGTTGAATTGAACCTCGCCAACTTACTGTTTGAGGAAAGATATGATTGTTAGAACGCTAAGTGAAATTGCCGGTACGGAGCGCGACGTAAACTGGGGAAATGGGCAAAGTCGACGGTTTCTTTTGGAAGCTGACGGATTGGGTTTTGCATTTACTGAAACGCTCATCCTGGCAGGTACGGATATCTTCATCCAATACAAAAACCATCTTGAAGCCTGTTACTGCATAGAAGGGGCGGGTGAAATCAAAGACGAAGGTGGCAATACCCATCGAATTTCTCCAGGCACATTGTACGCCTTGGATAAGAACGACCCACACTACCTTCGCGCCTGGACGGACATGCGACTAATCAGTGTTTTCAATCCTCCAATCAAGGGTGATGAAAAACATAACCTTGCCGGCGACGAAACGTCTTCCTACTGAGATGCGTGGAAAGAACCCCATAGACGGCGCTGAGTCGCGCGAAATTTATGAACGGCTTGATTTGACGGAGGCGTTTGAAAGATTTCCGGTCGACTGCGTAATGGCTCTGCAGCGCGCGCATGGGCTGAAACAGGCTTTACGCACATGCCTTTTGGAATTTGATCCCCAATCCAAAATTTCGGGAGGGGAACAATGAGTTCGCTACCAGATCTCACCTTATTTGAAGCAAGAAATGCTCTCGGCGAGGGAGATCTTTGCCCCGTTGAATACGTCGAAGCACTTTTGTCGAGAATCGATACCTATGACAGCACCTTCCACGCCTTGCTGGACGTCGCGGCGGACAAAGCACTGTCGGTTGCGAAAAACTTAAAAAAACATCGAAACATCAACAAATTACCTCCTTTATTTGGAATTCCATTCCTCGTCAAAGACATCATTGATGTCGAGGGTTCAATCACGACGTGCCAATCCCGAGCAAGCTTAAATCGTCTCGCAGATAAGAACGCTGAATGTGTGCAGCGCCTTGTCGATAGCGGCGCTATCTACCTGGGCAAGACGTCATTATATGAGTTTGCATTGGGCGGGCCGGATTTCGATGAACCCTGGCCCCCCGCGCGTAACCCTTGGAATCCTGACTTTACGCCCGGATCCAGCTCTAGTGGCAGCGGCGCAGCCTTGGCTGCCAAATTCGCCCCGCTTGCCATGGGAACGGATACTGGAGGTTCCATCCGTAGTCCGGCAATGATGAACGGCGTTGTTGGCTTGAAACCGACATTCGACAGGTTGCCGACTGAGGGCTTGTTCCCGTTGGCCCCTAGTATGGACACTGTTGGGCCAATGGCCCGCACGGTCCAAGATGTCGGTATTGCATTTAGTTGTCTGGCTGGAAATTCCTCCGGCGCAAGCCCCAAAATGGGAAGAGCCCCGCGGCTTGCCCGTCTTGATCATCTCTGGCGAGAAGAGCTGTCGACTGAAATAGATGTCGCATCCCTCTTCGATACAGCAATGGACGACTTGGAATTGGCGGGTGCAACGTTGATCTATCGCCGATCGGCTTCAATGAAATCCTTCAACTCAGTTGGCTGGCTCACACTTTTTGCAGAAGCGTTTCAAATTCACAGAGATACGCTAAAGCGCTGTCCTGATCGTTTCGGCAATACCGTGCGGGAAATGTTGCTGCGAGGCGCACACGTTTCTGCAGCAGACTATACCGCTGCGCAACACCTCAGGGGAGCACTAACAAACTCTATCGATGAGTGCTTGCATGACGTTGACGGCATCATACTGCCGGTCAGCACCGCTCCGCCATGCGAACTTGAAGACAAGGACGCCATGGCCGATTTGACTGCGGCTTCCGTTCGTGTGATTTGCAACGTGACCGGACATCCCGCACTGGCATTGCCAATCGGACTTTCTTCGAAGGGACTCCCATTAGGCATACAAATTATTGGTAGAAAATACGAAGAAGAACACATGATTGCCATCGGGTCCTGGGTTCAAGAAAAAATCCGGACCTGGCCAGCTGGGAACTGTCCAGATGTTTCCAAAACAGCTCCACAACGTGTTGGTTCACTCCAAACCGACCTTCCCAAGAACACACAGTGCGATGGTCTCATAAGCCAGACGCTGTCGTAAAGACGATGAGCCTAATCCCGACTAATCAATCGCTCCATTGGCCACTTCAATTTGGTCAAAAGGTGTTCGTTAGAAACACCACCAAAAAGAAGAAAATCATGACGAATCACAACAAGGAGTACAAACAATGATGACGTTCAAAGAAACACTAAGCTATGCATTGCTAACATTTTGCGCAACTCTTGCCCTGACGCCAACTTCGCACGCGGCGGGCACGATTGAGCCCGGCCAGCTTTCGGTTGGTACCGATCTCACATATCCGCCCTACAACTATTTCGACGACAGCAAGCAACCGGCTGGATTTGACGTGGAGTTGATGACGGCGCTTGCAAAGGCGGCAAACTTAAAAATCAAATTTTCTGATACGCGGTTCGAGAACCTCATCATTGGCGTCTCGAGCGACCAGTTTGATGTTATCGCTTCAACACTCTACGTAAAGCCAGAGCGTGCAAAGAAAATTGACTACATACCATACATGAAGTCGGGGATCTCAATTGCCGTACTCAAGGGCAGCAACTTGAGCTTTCAAAAACTCGAAGGACTTTGCGGACAGGTCGTCGGATCGGTCAAAGGGTCCGCCTGGCTGGAGCGTATTGCTGAAATCAACAAAGCGGAATGTGCCAGCTCAGAAATCGACGCACGAGAATTCCCCACAGCACCAGAGGTAACCCAGGCCCTGATGTCTGGCGCGATCAACGCCCAGATTGAAGACTCCGCCGTGTTAGCTGAAGCCGCACGCAAAGTGAAAGGGCGTATTGTCATCACAACTACGGAACAGCTCTTTCCTGTGATTATCGGCTTCGGATTGAAGAAGAATAATACGGCGCTGGCCAAGGTCCTCAACGATGCGATGACGGCCCTCAGGGAAAGTGGGCACTACCAGACACTGCTCGAAAAATACAATGTTGCGAGCCCGACAAAAGAGGAATTTCGCGCAGCCTCTGATGGGTAAATCATTCACTAACTAACAGCCGCGGCAAGACCAGGGTTTTGCCGCGGTTTTATATATGGGGGCTCTAAATGGAATTCGACTGGGCATATCTCTTCAGCCTCGCAGACTATGAGGACTTTTGGACCGCCTCTCTCATGGTCGCCTGGCTGAGCGTCCTTACATGGTGTGTGAGCGTCGTCACGGGTTTTTTCGTGGCAATCGCGCGTACTGAAGGCCCGATGTGGATGCGCCAGTTTGCAGCAACCTATATCTGGTTCTTTAGAAGCGTACCACTCTTGGTTCTTCTGATTTTCATATACAATTTACCTCAATTAATTCCTGACTTCCGGCCTGTTCTTTCCAATCCTTTTTGGGCTGGCGCAATTGCACTGATCGTCAGCGAAACCGCATATATTGCGGAAATCCACAGGGGAGGATTGCTGTCGATAGACAGAGGACAACATGAAGCTGCCCATGTGGTTGGCATTCGTTCCTTAGGTAAGTACCTAAGGATCATAGTTCCGCAGGCCGTCCGTGTCGCCATGCCAACGTTAAGCAATCAGTTTATTACAATCGTAAAATTGACTTCTCTGGTTTCAGTTATTTCACTGGCTGAAATTCTGCTGGTTGGTCAGCGGCTTTACACGCGCAACTTTCTGGTGATGGAAACGCTTGTCGCCGTGTCTATCTACTATGTGCTGATCGTCACCGTGTTTACATGGATATTTGGATGGATTGAAAAATGGCTTGATGTGACGCGACGCGACGCTTCTGAAATTGCCGAGCAGAGTTCAGTTCCTGAAGTTGGAAATGTCGCAAAATCTCGAAAGGTCGGAGTAGATGTTGTCATTGACCTGAAAAATATCAAAAAGTCCTTTGGGACCAAACAGGTTCTAAAAGATATCTCACTTCAGGTCCGGTCCGGCGAAGTCGTATGTCTTATCGGGCCATCTGGTTCCGGCAAGACAACAATACTGCGAACCATCAACGCGCTTCAGGATATTGATGGCGGCTCCATTCGTTTCCATGGCGAAGATTGGATCAGTGGAGACGATAAGTATCAGGTTTCAAAAAGGTTTTATGACGATGTCGTACATTTGGGAATGGTCTTCCAACAATTCAATTTGTTCCCCCATCTTAGTGTCTTGAACAATGTGACCCTGGGGCCGCGTTACCACAAAATGGGATCGAAATCGGAATTGCACGAAAACGCGATGCGAAATCTGGAAAAGGTGGGTATGGCCGTCCACGCCAATAAATTCCCTCATCAACTTTCCGGCGGGCAAAAGCAGCGCGTTGCAATCGCCAGAGCCTTGGCGATGAAACCGCTTGTTATGTTGTTCGATGAACCGACCTCGGCGCTGGACCCCGAGCTGGTTGGTGAAGTTTTGCAAACAATCGAACTGCTGGCGGCTGAAGGGATGACAATGGTTATTGTGACCCATGAGATGAGTTTTGCGAAGAAGATTTCCGATCGAATAATAATGCTGGAAGACGGCTTTCTCGTGGCTGACGTGAAATCGTCAGAGCTTACAGCCGAAAAACCCGACAGCCGGATCAAACGTTTTATGGAGCAAGCTCAACATTGAAAAATAGGTCAATGCCCTTGTGTCTGGTGCGATTCCTATGGAGAAAAAAAAGATATTTCGTGGCGGACACCATGCCCTCCGTTTCGTACCTGGGGATCGCCCGGAACGGTTTTCGAAAGCGGCAGGCTCTGGCGCTGATGCTGTCATTGTAGATTTACAAATGGCAACGATCTACCAATGTGCAGTAGCCATCATTGTTACCATGTTCTCTTCCGACACGACGCTCAAATTGCAATTACCTTGAGCCGCAGTCGCGCCAATTCTTAAGGTCTGGGTCCCCGTAGCAGGGGCAACGCTCCTGAACTCGAAACGTTTTGGCAGGACCGACCCGATAGAAGTTGCAAAATTCAATAGAAGAGTCGCTTGTAATGGTCCGTGTATCACGAGATCGGGATACATTTCCTCTTGCCGTGCATACCGAAGGTCGTAGTGGATGCGATGCCCGTTAAAGGTGAGTGCAGAATATCGGAACAGCATCGTCGGTGTTATATTAACCTTCTTTTCCACGTCGAACCTCAATCGAGTGTTGCTTGAGGTGTTAATCGTCATGGGACCCTTTGCCGCTTCTCGATACACAATGTTTTGATTCTCACGGATCGCAAGGCCGCGATCTGTAACATATTCGTTCATCACGGTTACGAAGCATAATTTACCAGATTTACCAGATTTCCACGAAACGTCCTTAATTGTAGAAGTTTTTGATACGGTATCGTTCTGCATTAGTGGTTCGAAAAACTCCAGGCTTCCACCCGCCCACATACGGCGTGGAAGACCGGTCGGAGGCAAAAATCTCCCTTTTGCCGGATGCCCGTCAGGTCCAAGTTCTGCAGTGTTCACAAGGGCCGGTGAAAGACACCAATGCAGACCCGGCGCGGTGCCGGAAACAGGCGCAAATGCGTCGCTAAATGTTGCCGCAAATTCACGAGACAAGCGGGACGTAATTATGTCGGGTTCCTGGGTCTTGCTACGTCCGACCCAATCGTCAAAAATTTGCTGCTTGTCCATCACGCCAGTCCAAATTCTGCGCGCACTTTTTCGGTATGTTGACCCAAATCTGGTATAGGGCCGGCTTGAAAGTCGTCTCCTCTGCCGGCAGGGCGGGGTAGGGATACCTCCTCTCCATCGGGCAGCGCAACTTTGGTGCGTCGTAAAGCCGGGTGAGTGCCCAAATTACGGAGCGCGGTGTAGCTTGCATAGGCGACAGCGGATTTTTTTAACCGCTCAATCGCTATCGCTGCCGACATAGCTGCGAAAATCGGTTCAACTTCAGCATCAAGCGTCTCACGATTTGCCACACGCAGAGCATTGCTTGCAAAATCGGGGCTGAGCTTCAAATCGGGTCGATCAAGCACAGTGTTGCACAGGCGTGCCCATTCTGCATTGTTCTGTACCGCGACGATTACAGATCCATCAGAGCAGGAAAACGGCCGGTAAGGATAAATCGAGGCATGTGACAGACCATAGCGCCCAGTTTCTTTGCTGGTGTATTCAAAATGCAGCAGCGGAACGGCCATCCAGTCCGCCATGCCATCGAACATGGAAATCTCAATCTGCTGACCATGACCTGTATTGCCACGTTTGATAAGCGCCTCGAGGATGGCCGCGTGGGCATTCATGCCGGTTGCGATGTCGGCAGCGGATACACCGATTTTAACGGGTGTTTCCGGAGTCCCTGTTACCGCACACAATCCGCTTTCCGCCTGAACAAGCATGTCGTAAGCGCGCATGTTCGCATAGGGTGTGTCCTGCCCGTAACCGAGTATGGAGAGGGTGATCAGCTGCGGGAATTCTTTTGTAATTACATCTGAGCCCAGCCCCATTCTGTCCAATGCACCGGGACTTAGATTCTGCACAAATACATCAGCCTTGCATAGCATTTTACGCAACAGCGCTAGATCGCCAGGGTCTTTGAGATTTAGGATTGCGCTTTCCTTGCCCCGATTCAGCCAGGCGAAATAAGCAGATGTACCCTTGACGGCACTGTCATAGTTGCGCGCGGTCTCGCCTTCCGGTCGTTCGATCTTAATTACGCGCGCGCCAGCATCAGCCAGGCGTACGGTGCACATTGGCGCCGCCACCGCCTGCTCTATCGCCACGACCAGAAGGCCCTCTAGTGCATCCATCAGTAGGACCTGGGAAGACCGAGTATATGCTCGGAGAGATAGGATAGGATCAGGTTCGTAGAGATCGGCGCCACTTGATATAGGCGCGTTTCGCGGAATTTGCGCTCAACGTCATATTCTTCTGCAAATCCAAAACCTCCGTGGGTTTGCACGCAGGCGTTTGCTGCCTCGAAAGATGCATCAGCGGCCAGCATCTTGGCCATATTTGCTTCTGCCCCAGGGTTTTCGCCGGCCTCATAGAGCCGCAGTGCCTCTCGCACCATCAACTCGGCGGCGCGCATGTTGGCATAAGCCTTGGCAATAGGGAACTGGACACCTTGGTTCTGACCAATTGAACGGCCGAATACAGTGCGTTCGTTGGCATATGCCACAGATCTTTCAATCAGCCACTTTGCATCGCCGATACACTCCGCAGCAATAAGAATGCGCTCGGAATTCATCCCCGAAAGGATATAACGGAAACCCTTACCTTCCTCTCCGATAAGATTTTCGGTGGGGACACGCAAGTTATCGAAAAATACCTCAGTTGTTGCATGATTCATCATCGTACGTATCGGGCGGATGGTGAGGCCATTACCAACGGCATCGCGCATATCAACCAATAACACCGACAGGCCTTGAGTTTTTTTCATGCCATCAGTTAACGGTGTCGTCCGGGCCAGCAGGATCATCAGGTCTGAATGCTCAGCACGGCTGGTCCAGATCTTCTGGCCGTTGATTATGTAATGGTCCCCGTTGAGCTTCGCAGTTGTTTTCAAGGCCCCCGTGTCTGTCCCAGAACTCGGCTCGGTTACCCCAAAGGCCTGCAGACGCAGCGAACCATCTGCAATTTTTGGCAGATATTGCTGTTTCTGGGCTTCCGAGCCGTGCCTGAGTAACGTTCCCATCGTGTACATTTGCGCATGGCATGCCCCGGCATTACCGCCCGAATTCTGGATTTCCTCCAAAATTGCGGCCCCTGCCGATAGCGGCAAGCCTGCACCGCCAAATTCTTCAGGGATTAGCGCTGCCAGCCACCCTGCTTCCGTCAGGGCGTTCACGAAGTCGGTAGGGTAGGCCATTTCTCTGTCCAATTCGCGCCAATATTCTCCGGGGAATTGTTGACAGAGTCTGGCCACGGCATCGCGGATGTCATCATATGTTTCAGGGATGTCGGCCATGGTCTTCTCCTTGCTGGAACGCTTACAAATAGGCCGACCAGGGCTATACTACTATTATTATAAAATTAGATCAGTTATGCCGAAAATTTATATCAGCAAGAGAGGTCAGTTTCATTTTGATTGCTATCAAATCAATCGACCTGACCAGACTTGGCGCTTCACCAGATCAGACACCGTGGCAACTAGGGCATCGCCTGCGAACTGCGCAAGGCGAGTGGTGGGTTTATCGGAAGGGTACGAGATCATCAATCGACGTTTGGGCACTGGATTGACCAGCGGCGCATAGGTCAGGGTCCCCGCAGAAATTTCATCATAGATCGGGGCGAGCGGCAAGATCGTCATACCCTGCTTGGCACGTACAAGATCCTTAAGCACGGTATAGCTATCGGTTTCGACCCGTACATTCAGCGTAGTGTCAGAGCCCTTTGTACACTCATCCAGCAAGGCTCTAAGACTATGTCCCGCACTTGGCAACAGCAGTTTACGGGATTGAAGAGTATCAAATTCTATCGGCTCATCAGGCGATAGTTTGGCATCTTCCGGACCGACCAAATTTAGCGATTCCTCCAGTAAAGGTGTTGATCGCAATGATCGGGCGCCCTTGCTTTCAAAGAGGATGGCAACCTCAATCTCACCGCGATGCAACCAATCCAGAACATAACCGGAAAAAGCACTGACAATTCTCAACGTCGCCTCAGGGTGACGTTCTTGAAACGCTGTCACCAGAGGTACGGTTAAGATATCCGAAACTGTTGGCGGCATGCCAATAGATACATGCCCACGTAAAGAGGCGTCGCTATCAGCCACACTGGCCCGAATTTCTTGAACCTCACCAATTACCCGGTATGCATGACGCAAGACATTCTGCCCGGTCTCTGTGATGACCATGCCCCGACCATGCCGTTCGAAAAGTCGGGTCCCCAGTTCTTCTTCGAGCATGCGCACCTGTCGGCTGAGTGCAGGTTGAGCGATATGTAGTCGATCTGAGGCCTTGGAAAGGCTACCCAGCTCGGCCACATGAATGATGGTGCGTAATTGTGAAAGTTCCATACCTATACAATACCGGCATATCTGTTCAATAAAATTGATCAATGTTGTTTAGCTTATACTACGCTATATCGGGATCAAATGAATTTATTGGAGATGTGAGGCATGAACACCTCGATTAACTGTGATTTGAGTCTGAATTGGCCTTCTGCGCTTTACGACGTTCTTAAATCAGCTGGTGTTGGTCACATGTCCTATGTGCCAGACGCGGGGCATACGACATTGATCAATCTTTTGAATGGAGACAGGCACGTAAAAACCAATGTTCTGACATCCGAAGAAGAAGGTGTGGCGATTGCGACCGGGGCATGGCTGGGTGGATTACGAAGTGTAATTTTAATGCAATCGTCGGGTGTGGGGAATTGCATCAATATGCTGTCGCTTCCTGTTCAAACACGTACGCCTTTATTGATGCTGGTGACGATGCGAGGCGAGTGGAATGAATTCAACCCGTGGCAAGTGCCGATGGGAAAAGCGACCCAAGCAGCATTGGAAGCTATCGGCGTTACCGTGTTACGTGCTGAAACGGGCGAAGATCTGATCGAGATTGTCGAACAAGCAGCAACGATGGCTTACGAAGCTGACGGGCAAATCGCCGTGCTGATTGGTCAGCGCTTACTGGGTAAGAAAAAATGGTGAACACAATGAACACGGGAACAATCGATCGACGCAAAGCTGTTGCCAAACTTCTTGATGCCCGGGACGGTGCACTTGTTGTAACGGGCCTTGGTTCGGCAAGCTATGATGTACATGCACATGGTGACACTGACGATAACTATTATCTTTGGGGCGCTATGGGAGGGGCGGCATTAACCGGCCTTGGGATTGCCCAGGCACAAACGGCAAAACGTGTCATGGTTATCACGGGTGACGGTGAAATGCTTATGGCTTTCGGGGCATTGGCAACAATCGCAGTAGCGGCACCAAAGAACCTGGATATCATTGTTTTAGACAACCAACATTTTGGTGAAACAGGCATGCAGGACAGTCATACCGGTATGGGTATCGATTTATCTGAAATTGCAAAGGCGTCTGGTTTTTCCGAAACTCGGATTTTACGTCATCTTCATCAGGTTGATCAACTTTGCAAAGATTTGCCCAAACCAGCTAATGGCCCACGATTGTTTGTGCTGAAAATTGAAGCAAAGAATATTCCCCGGTCCTTACCGCCGAGAGACGCGACTTACATTAAAACGCGCTTTCGTACTCATTTGGGTCTGGCACCCTGTTAAGGAATATCCTCAATGATCAACTTTCAAAACACTGTGTACGGGCGCCAAGTACCAGCGACCCACACATTTGAATCTTTTGACCCCTATACTGGGAAACCTTGGGCGCTCATCCCAAGTGATGGTAAAGAGCAAGTAGATGCTGCGGTTGGCGCTGCTAAAGATGCATTTCATTCCAAAGCGTGGCGTAGTTTGACGGCAACGGCGCGCGGTAAATTGTTGTGCCGCTTTGCCGATATTGTTTCAGAAAATGCTCAATGTTTGGCTGAGTTGGAAACCAAGGATAACGGCAAGCTGATTGCTGAAATGGGCGCTCAGGTTGGCTATTTAGCGGAATGGTATCGTTACTTTGGTGGTTTGGCGGATAAGATCGAAGGGGTGGTTCTGCCGATCGATAAGGCCAATATGTTTGCCTATACGCGTCACGAACCTCTAGGGGTAATCGCTGCAATTGCGCCCTGGAATTCACCACTTCTGCTGCTGACATGGAAGCTGGCTCCACTTTTAGCTGCGGGTAATACAGTTGTTATCAAACCGTCTGAACATGCGTCTGCTTCAACGTTAGAGTTTGTGAAACTTTTCGAAAAAGCAGGATTTCCAACCGGTGTTGTAAATACTGTGACTGGAATGCCGAAGGAGGTCGGAGCACCGCTGGTCTCTCATCCAGATGTCGCCAAAGTCGCCTTTACAGGTGGTGAACCCGGCGGCCAAGCTGTGTACCAGGCAGTGGCGGGTCAGTTGAAGCCGGTGACGTTGGAGCTTGGCGGTAAATCTGCAAACATCGTGTTTGATGATGCGGATATTGATAACGCTATAAGAGGCGCCGTTTCTGGTATTTTCGCAGCTACAGGTCAGACCTGCATCGCGGGCTCTCGCTTGCTTGTACATAATAAAGTGTATGATCAAGTTATTGATGGGCTGGTTGATTTGGCCAAGACAGCCCGTATGGGCGATCCATCGGACAGGAACACTCAGGTTGGTCCGGTAACAACTCTGCAGCAACGTGACAAAGTTCTGGATTATTTGAATATAGCACGTGCTGAAGGCGCTGAAGCCGTCTTGGGTGGCGGTGTTCCAAATGCGCCAGAACTAGGAGAGGGTTGGTTTGTGGAGCCCACTATTTTCACAGGTGTGGATAACAAAATGCGTATTGCACAAGAAGAGGTATTTGGCCCCGTTCTATCGGTCATCCCATTTGATGAGGAGGATGAAGCTTTTGCCATCGCCAATGATAGTCCATACGGTCTCGCTGCCGGCATTTGGACGCAAAACATCGGGCGTGCTCTGCGTGGGTCCGAAGCAATGGAAGCCGGCACCGTCTGGGTAAACACCTATCGCACGGTCAGCTATATGGCACCCTTCGGTGGTTACAAGCGCAGCGGCATTGGGCGCGAAAGTGGACAAGAGGCAATCAACGCCTACCTGCAGACGAAAACCGTCTGGATTGACGCGCTTGGCGAAATGGCCAATCCATTTGTGATCCGTTAGCCCATGTGCCAGCACCTAACCTGAGGATTGAAAGCCGATTCCAAAATTTCTGACAAAAAACCTTTAGGAGAAAACACCATGCGTAAAATTGTATCATCAGGATCGTACCTTGAGCCAGAAATCGGATTTAGCAGAGCCGTTCGCGTTGGCAACGTAATGTCGGTATCGGGGACGGCACCAATTGCTGATGAAGGCGGCACAGCAGGGGTCGGCGACGTTTATGAACAGACCCGCAGATGCCTGGAGATTATCGAACAAGCCTTGTCGGAGGGAGGCGCACGGTTAGATGATGTCATCAGAACACGCGTGATGCTGACAGACATTACGACGTGGAAAGAGGCTGCACGAGCTCATGGCGAGGTGTTCTCTGAAATTCGCCCAGCCTGCACATTTGTTGAGGTCTCGCGCTTTATTGACCCCGACTGGCTCGTCGAATTGGAAGCCGACGCGGTCCTCGATAAGTGATCCAATGGACTCATCATGCAGGGACGTTTCTGTATATCCAGCTAGATGATTGGTGGTCATGGCCGGGCGTGTGCGATGTTCCGGCCGAAATAGGTTTATAAAATGCGGAGTGCGTTCGTTTTTGAACGAGGCTGGATCCTAAGGCTAAAAAACTTATTCTCATTTTATGCGTCAATTTGGCCACTATTCTCACGTTATGTGTCAATCTCGTCTCATTATATGCGTCTAAAAAATTTGGAAGTGGCGGAATTCCGCGAATTTCATTCTCAAGTTATGTGGCAGTGCACAGAACTTGTCGATGGACTCATAAAATGAGAACCGGGACTCATAAATTGAGAGTTCGGAACCATAAAGTGAGAATGCTGAGCGAAATTAGCCAAAGACCGACATTGTGAGATTGTCGAACGCCTGATCGGATATGTCTTTTTATATCTAAATCAATGGAGGTATTTGGGAGTTTACCTGCGCTCCATGGCTCTTTGCCAACGGCTCAGGAAATCCTTACGCTTCATCCGATCCAGATAGACAAGCAGGCCAGGACCCAGATGGATCGGTATTAAGGGCCCCGCTGCAATTTCCTGCAATTTTTTGGCCGTTGCCTCGCCACTGATATCAGTACGGATGGCGTAAAGTGACGCTTTCCCCGCGATTAGTTCCTGACCTTTTCGTGAAAGTAGGAAATCGACGAATTGTCCCGCTGCCTGTGGATTTAGTGCGGTTTTCGTTATGACCGCGATGCGGGACATCACCAGTCCATAATCTTGGGGAACAGTGATGGCTAAATCAGGATTTTCCCTTGCCCTCGCCAGGGCGTATGACCCAAGCACATTATAGGCAATTAGCGCCTCACCGCTCGCCACCTTGTCTATCATGGCCGCAGAACCGGTCATCAATTTAACACCGCTGTCGCCCAGGCTTCTTGCCAGATACCAGAAATCTTCGGATTGGACAGCGTCTTGTGTCCCGAACAAATAACCCAATCCGCTTTGTTCTGGATCATAAGTAACGACTCGGTTTTGTAAATTGAGACTGCGGTCACTTAACTTTTTAGCCAATTCGAAACGGCTGGTTACACTTTTCAATTCTGGCGCAAAAGCTTGGTTATAGATGATAACTGCTGGCTCATACGTAAAGCCGAAGGCTTCGTTGCGCCAGTTGGCCCATGCTGGCAGGGCATCGGTTTCTTCTGGGAAAAATGTTGCGCTATAACCGTCATTGACCAGTTTGATCTGCAGGTCCATGGCTGAACTCAAAGTTAGGTCGGCTGTCGCTTCGCCAATGTCCGTCTCCTCAACAACCCGCTGGTGAATAACCAGCGTATCCAGTTCATGATAATCAATTGCGATGCTTGGAAAAATCTCCTGAAAGGCCTGGATCAGCGGCTCTATGCGGTCGACGTCTGTAGAACTGTAAATGACCAGTCGTTGGGTGGATGTTCCTGCCGCCTCGAAACGAACAAGTCCGGCATAAGTCGACCCGATGCCCGATATCAAGAGCAGGCCTGTCAGAATAAACAAAATCATTAATCTCGCGACACGCACGTTACGCCACTCCCGTACCTTTGAAAGGGAAAACGATCTGTACGCGCACTCCCCCCCCATGACTGCTATCAAGGGCGATAATAGCGTCATGTCGGTCGGCAATTTCGCGGACAATTGCTAGTCCCAGGCCACAGCCGTCTGCAGCGGAACTTTGCAGCCTGACAAAACGCTCGAATACAGCCTGCCGGTCTTGCGCAGGAATCCCCGGGCCGTTGTCTTCGATGATCAAATGCAGGCCATCGTCCGCCATTCGCACACTCAATGTGACCTCTGACCCCGCGGGAGAGTATTTGATGGCATTGTCCGCAAGATTAAGAATCATCTCGCCAATCAATGCTCGATCACACTGCAGCATGGCTGTTTGGTCGCCGTCATACCCAAGGTCGATGCCCTTGGCGACGGCCTCCGGCAACAGTATCTTGATTGTTTCACCAACCAGTTCGGCTAGATTTAAATTGCTGAAAGAATTGGCTTCACCTGTAGCGCGGGCATGGGACAGCAGTTGTTGGGCTAAGCGACTGGTTCGTCCGACGCTAATGTTGACCTTGACTAGAGCTTCGCGAATGTCATCAGGATTTGTTTCGCGCAATGCCATCTCGGTTTGGGATTGCAAACTGGCAAGGGGTGTTTTTAATTGATGGGAGGCATCGCTGATAAAATTGCGCATCGAACTTAAGCCACCGTCCAGGCGATGTAGCAAGCCGTTGATAGCACTTACCAAAGGCTTGAACTCCTTGGGAATCTCATGCAGGACGGGTCGCACGTCATCGGGAGAGCGGCGGCCTAATGCTTCACGCAAGCGCTCAAGTGGCTGAAGCCCAATGCTGACGCCAAACCAGGCGGCGATAGCCCCGACGATGGCGATAACCAACATCCACAGGGCACTTTGCTGAAGCAGGCTATAGATCAAACCATCGCGATCACCCCTAGTTTGCGCCACTTGTACGGTCACGTAGCCCGACAGGTTGCCGCCGGAAACAAAAGAGCGCAGGGCGACGATGCGAACCGACGCCAGCTTGTAGATTGAGTTATAGAAAACCGGGTCTAGCAGGGCATCGTTATCGATTTTTTTGGGTAACGGCAGGTCTTCGTATCCTGTCACCACATGGCCATCGGGAGCTGAGACTGAATAGAAAACTCGGTCCTGTGCGGTTGAGGCCAGCATGCTCAATGCTACATAGGGGATGTCTACATTCAAACCATCCTCGCTGACGACCGTGCGTTCGGCGATGGCGGAGGCAGAGGCAAGCAGTAGCCGGTCGAAGGCCCGGTCGGCGGCCTCGATATTGCTGTAATAACTACTCAGCAGGTTTGCTGAAAAAACCAGAGTCATAGCGAGGAACAACCAGGCCAAAACCCGACGACGGATCGACCATTCAGGAACATGCCAGAGGTTCATTCCAATATGTATCCCAAGCCACGGACGGTTCGGATGGTGACATCCGCGTCGTCCAATTTTTTGCGCAGGCGGTGGATATAAATTTCTACGGTCGAAGGGGTCAATTCATCATCGAAATCCGAAATCGAATCAATAATTTGATCCTTATTGATTATTCGCCCATGGCGCGACATCAGGACTTCCAACAGATGAAACTCACGCCTTGGCAAGTCCAGCGGTTGCTCCTTCAGGTGCACCCGCCGAGCCGCTATATCCAATGATAAATCCCCACATGAAAGTATTCCGATGCCATCAGCAAGGCTGCGGCGAAGAAGAGCACGGACCCTGGCGTCGAATTCGCCCATCTCAAATGGTTTGGTCAAATAATCGTCGGCGCCCAGGTCGAGCCCCTTGATACGGTCATCAACTTCTGATCGCGCCGTTGTAATAAGAACCGGGACGGAGGTCTTGCGCGATCGCAACATGCGTAAAATTTCCAACCCATCCATGTGGGGGAGAGTCAGGTCCAGAATAACGAGATCAAATTCCTGGGTACGCAGGATGGATTCGGCTTCCTCACCATCGGAAACCCAGTCGACAGCGTAATCGGCTTGCTTGAGGGAACGCACAAGCCCATCGGCAAGCATGGCGTCGTCTTCGACCAAAAGAACTCTCAAAAGCGCACCTTTCATTTAACCGGGTCTGACATATGAAAAGATAAGTTCATTTAGGCGCAAATGCCAACCACGGCGACGAAAGGTTGGCGAAAGTTGGGACTGTTAGGATTCAGTTGAACTTCGAGATGATCAATGAGTATGAGCTCATCGTTGAAATTAACCGCACTATCTTTTGGGAGGCAAATCCATGAGGATTAAATCAACACTAAAGATGCTGGCCTATGCCGTTGGCGTCGCCGGGATGATTTCGGCATCCGGCGTATCAAAGGCTGCCGATATTGATAAACTTCATTTCCTGATTCCTGGTGGCGCCGGTGGTGGCTGGGACGGAACCGCGCGTGGTACAGGCGAAGCACTGACCAAGGCCGGCATTGTTGGCACGGCGTCTTATGAAAACATGTCAGGCGGCGGCGGCGGCAAAGCCATCGGCTATCTGATCGAAAACGCCGCGTCTAACCACGGCACCCTGATGGTTAACTCGACACCCATCGTCATCCGTTCACTGACTAAGGTTTTCCCGCAAAACTTCCGCGACTTGACCATGATTGCCGGTACCATTGGCGACTATGCCGCCTTCGTGGTTAGCAAGGACAGCCCGATCAATTCGTTCAAAGATCTGGTCGCAGCTTACAAGATGAATCCCAAAAGCATCGCCATTGGCGGTGGCTCGGTTCCAGGTGGCATGGATCACGTAGTTGTCGCCATGGCCATGCAGTCTGCGGGGCAGGACCCAACCAAGGTTAAATACATCCCCTATGACGCTGGCGGGAAAGCGATGGCCGCCCTCCTGTCAGGTGAAATCAAGGCGCTTTCGACTGGTTTCTCGGAAGCTGTTGGAATGGATAAAGCCGGTGAAGTTAAAATCATTGGCGTAACCTCGGCCACACGCGTCGATGCCGCACCCAATGCGATGACCCTGAAGGAACAGGGTTTTGATGCCGAATTCGTAAACTGGCGTGGTTTCTTTGCTGCACCGGGCCTTCCGGAAGCCAAGGCTAATGCCTATCGCAATGCTATCGCTAAAATGTATAACACGCCCGAATGGGAAGAAGTCCGGGCCCGCAACGGCTGGGTCAACATCCATAACCCGGGCGACAAGTTCACTAAGTTCCTGGAAAATCAAGAAAAGGTTATTGAGGCCCTGATGAAAAAGCTGGGTTTCCTTTGATCAACTGAGTTTAAACCGGGGTGTCATTTGGCACCCCGGTGTTTTTGTATATTATTTTTAATAAATTGACTTGGGGAGTTAGTTTGCATGGCGTTGGATAAATGGATTGCAGTATTTTTCCTGACCATCGCACTGGCATACGGTTACGCATCGTTCACATATTCTCTACTGCCGTTCGAGCGCAACATGACCTTCCTTCCCAATACAATGCCCAAGGTGCTCAGCGGGCTAGGCATATTGTTCTCCCTTATAATCATTCTGTCGCCAAAGAAGGCTACCCAAGCTGACGAAGCCTCTTTGGGTGATTTTGATGTCTCGAATATCGGCCAATACAAAATTGGTCAGGCTCTGGGCCTGATTGCAGCCATGATTTTGTATGCGCTGGCCTTACGTCCGGTCGGTTTCATCCTCGCCACCATTTTGTTTCTGGTTGGAACCGGGTGGGTTCTGGGTGAGCGCAAAGTGCACATCATGTTCACCGCAGCTTCTATTGGAACGGTCGGCATCTGGTATCTGGTGCAGGAAGCCTTGGGTATATTCCTCAGACCACTGCCTTGGTTTTTGTCATGACGGGGAAACACCATGCTTGAAGGTGTCATGCTGGGAATCCAAACGGCATTTTCCCTGCAAAATTTTATTTTGGTGGTCGCCGGGTGCATGATCGGTACGATCATCGGCATGTTGCCTGGATTGGGGCCGATGTCGATCATCGCTATCATGATTCCGGTCGCCATTAGTATTGGTGAGCCGTCCTCCGCCCTTATTCTGCTTGCCGGTGTGTATTACGGCGCGATCTTTGGCGGATCGACCTCATCCATCCTGATCAACGCACCCGGTGTAGCGGGAACCGTTGCTACATCGTTTGACGGTTACCCCATGGCAAGGCAAGGCAAGGCTGGTAAGGCCCTGACCATCGCCGCCATTTCCTCATTTTCCGGCGGGACAATCGGTGTCGTCCTGCTGATGGGATTTGCCCCGGCGCTTTCGTCCGTCGCACTGCTGTTTCATTCGGCGGAATACTTCGCGCTGATGGTGGTCGGCCTTTCGGCGATTGCCGCCTTCGCAGGTACCGGCATGGTCGTCAAGGCGCTGATGATGACTGTGATTGGCCTGATTATGGCCACTGTTGGAGAATCGGCGCTGTTCAATGCGCCTCGTTTCACCATGGGTCTAATGGATCTGCAGTCGGGGTTTAGTTTTGTCACGCTGGCAATGGCCTTATTTGCCTTGCCCGAAGCCCTGTATCTGGTGCTCGATCCCAAACGCGGAGCGTCTAGCGAAGCTGGCGAGGCGATCAAGGATTTGCGCATTACCCGTGATGAGGCAAAAAAAATCGCCCCGGTAATCGCCCGTCAGTCGTTACAGGGTTTTCTGATCGGTGTGATGCCCGGTGCGGGCGCGACCATTGCCTCATTCCTCGGTTACGCGGTTGAGCGCAATATCGCCAAGGGTGAAGATCAGGACGAATTTGGTAAGGGCTCGATCAAGGGACTCGCCGCCCCCGAGACTGCCAACAACGCGGCTTGTACCGGATCTTTCGTTCCGTTGCTGACACTAGGAATCCCGGGCTCCGGCACAACGGCGATCTTGTTGGGCGCGTTGATAGCTTTGAATGTCAATCCCGGACCTCGGTTGATGATCGATAACCCGTCGATTTTCTGGGCGGTGATTATTTCCATGTATATAGGCAATGTCGTCCTGTTGATCCTCAATCTGCCGCTGATCCCCTACATCGCTAAATTGCTGACCATTCCAAGAAATTATCTGATTCCCTTTATTTTGTTCTTCACCATGGTCGGTGCCTACATCGGTCAGAACAATGCAACTGAATTGCTCATCTTGGTAGGCCTGGGCGTCTGTGCCACCATCCTGCGATTTGCCGACTATCCATTGGCGCCGTTGTTGATCGGCTTCATTTTAGGCGGGATGATGGAAGATAACTTCGCCCGTTCCGTCATGCTGACCGACGGCTTGTATTTCATGTATCAGCGCCCGATGACGCTTGCCCTTCTGGTCATCGGTTTGCTGCTGATCTTCATGCCGGCATATCGCCGCCGCCGCGCCTTGGCTTTGAAAAAAGGTGTCGCTCAAGGTGATTAACCGTACGTGATAGCCAGTTTATCTACGTTGCTCTGAAGCATCGGCGGCTTGGTGTTTAATCTACCGCTACGCTGGTTGTTAGGTGCCTTAGGTGCGACCCATGTTGCCTCCGTTGTCGGAGGAGGGCTAATTTCCAAACACGGCCGTATCGCGTTTCTTTGTTGTAAAACTAAGACGTAGCCATTATATGCGTTTTTATGAATATGTTTGAATTGAGCGAAGAGAAGGCGCTGCAGTTTCATCGCGCCATTGTCGACCTTGCGGGTCGGCACCCCAATCTTATTGAGCGTGCTGCCAGTCAGCTGGCGAAACTTCGTCAACGCGACCCCGACAAGAGTTTCATTTGGGAGCGATGGGCGCACGCCCTGTCCCTGCCTCTGGCGGAAATGGCGGGATCCGTCCTTGCCGACACACCCGACGGCGGACTGATGCGGGCGAACTCGCCACTTGGTGAAATCCTCAGTGCTTCTGAACGCAACGCTATTTGGCAGCGTATTGGTCTCTTACAATTTGTTCATCATTTTGTTCATGCTGCGGCTGAGCTTGGCCTGACAGTGAGTGAGCAAGCAATGATAACAGGCGTCGACAGCTCAGAAATTGACAGTTGGAATGAGGCCTTGCCACAGCAGATGACGGTCGAAACCCTGGCCCGCCTCAAACATGTCGTGGCCCTCCACAAAGCCCTGTCCAGTGTCCAGCCAGATCGCGAAACCAGCCGGCGTTGGTTGCGTAGCGACAGCCAGGTCATGGGCGGTACGCCGTTATCTTTATTGCTTGGCGGTAATGCCGAACAGCTGTTGGACAGCGTATCAGGCGCCGCACAATTGAAATTGGAAAACCATAATCTGCCGAGAATGGGACACTAATACGTCAAAAATAAGAAGCGTTTGTATCGCGTCGTAATGAACAGTGAATAGGTACTCAGGAGGACAGGAAAATGAGTTTAGCTGAAATCGAAACAACACCTCAGGGTTATCTGGTGAATTCTGAAGAGTGGACGGAGAACATTGCCGTAGAAATCGCCTTGGCTGACGGCATTTCGGAGCTGACCGAGCGTCACATGGACGTCATCACGTACCTGCGTGATGAATACGTCAACAACGATGGCAACCAACCGAGCGAACGCCATATTGTTAAGTCTATGTCAAAAAAATGGGGTGAAAAAATTTCCACCAAAGAGCTGTATGATTTGTTTCCGATGCAGCCATCAAAACAGGCCAGCAAAATTGCCGGGCTGCCCGAAACCAAACGGAAGGGTGGATATTAATACCAAGTTGCAGTGATAATGACCTATAGAGACGGCAGGCCAAGGTTTTCGGCAAGGAGCGTGCGGCGTGGCGATGTCCGAAACCCTTGGCATGCCGCCGTTCCGGTCGTGCATGAGGCCCGTCAGAGTGCGTTAGAAATGCTTGACGATGCCCCGCATCGCCTGCACGATTCTTCCTGTCCTACAGGCCACATGCACGATCTCTATAGGTTATTATCACTGCAACTTGGTATAAAGCTAAAGGGTGCCCCCTGAACAGAGAGCACCCTTTACCAGTTCTAGTTATGCCCGCTCATAAGTCATTCGAACGGTCGATTGGCCGGAGCCTTCGTGAAGAAATTCTTCGACCTCTGTAAATCCATAGGTTTCATAGAAACCGCGGCCGATGATATTCTCTTTAAAGACCTCAACCTTTAAATGGCGGCCTTTTTCGGCGACGGCTTTGTCGACCATTGCTTTCCCCAGTCCCTGACCGTGGTATCTGGGGTCAAGGAAGAGCCCGCCGATTTCATCATCCACAAGGGCGATAAAACCGACGACACTGCCGTTGATTTCGGTCACCCATGTTTCGGCGTAAACCAAATACATATTACGTACGTTGTCGGCCTCTTGATCGAGGAACTCTTTAGGTAGAAAAGGGTGAGCAAGCTCGCTGGCGACACGCCATGATGACACCACGGCATCGACATCTTCGATTTTGTATTTTCTGATCATTGTAAGACAAACCTTTCATATCACGACCCCCCAAATGATCGGGGTCGCGCTGATTATTGGTATGGGTTTGGCATGAAAACAGAACCACAGCGCGACGGCGTATGGTTTTGTCTGCTCTTCATGAAATGGGTCGCACGATGGCTTCCCAAAATCAGCGGGACATAAAATCTCCGGTAAAAAGGAACCTTGAAGGTAAGGGCTTCGATCAGTGAAATCAATCAAGTCGTGAATTCTAATGGAGCCGGACCACTATTTTGGGTCATTGCGTTTCTAGCGACAATTCGAACAATCGACCAAAACCCTTTACCGGGCTGAAATTTTTCATCAACCGCAAACAATGCCAGACCAAGGCCTGGTTGCTGGTGATCACCGGTTTGCCCAGTTTCTGTTCCAGCGTATCGACAATCGAGGCGGCTCTAATGGCGGTGCAGGAAATGAACAGGGCGTCCGCGCTGGCATCGCAGACCTGTAGGGCGGCCTCGGTAAGTGCGGCGAGCGGAAGGCCCGTCATCTCAATATCGTCCTCGAGACCGAACCCGTCGATGTTCAGGATTTGAAACCCCTGGGCCTGTATGCTCTCGGCAATCGATGCGTTGATCTCATCTGAATAAGGTGTGAGAACGGAGATTTTTTCGGCTTTAAAAGCACGAAGCGCAGCGCTGGCGGCAGCAATAGGGTTGGTGCAGGGCACACCGGGCTGCGCACTTCCAATCAGCCGCTGAAGTTCCGCTTCCCCAATCGCCGCTGTACCGGACGTGCAGCCATAGATCATCACATCGACGCCAAGCCCGGGAAGGATGCCACCCGCCGCCCGGGTGATGTCACCGGACATGGCGCGTAGATTTTCTATGGTCAGCGGGTTGGCATTCAGAACGCGATTGGTAAACAGATCGACGCCTTCCGGCAGAATCCGGCGCAGGTCGGTCTCGCTGTTAAAATCCGTAGCCAACGCCAATAACCCGATCCGCCCGCCGGGCGCAATGTTTTCCAGCTCGTACGTTACATCCATCTCAGTTACCCAATCACCGGCAGCTCTGTGGGGGCGCGGCGGCTTAACATCCGGGCCCCGTCTTCGGTGATGACAATGTTTTCTTCGTGCACCATTTGTTTGCCCGGCGCAAATTCCATGCCGGGCTCCAGGGTCAGGACAACGCCCGGTTCCAACGGGGTTCTGTCGGTCGGTGTATTCGACGGCCATTCGGTCAGTTCCATGCCGAGCCCATGACCCAGTCGCCCGACGCTGTTGCCCAGCGCCCCGCCATCTTCCAGCACCCGCCACATGGCGGCCCAGATATCGCTGGTCGTCGCCCCCGGACGAGCGGCCGCAAACCCGGCATCGGTTGCCGCGTAAACAACGTCATAAGCGCGGCGTGATGTGTCGTCCGCGTGACCAAACGCAAAGTTCCGGTCGAAATCACAAAAGTATCCGTCGAAGGTCGTGCCGGTGTCGATGATCAGCACATCTCCGTCTTCCAGAATACGATCCGTTGGTCCCATGATGATGCTGTCATAGCCGCCGGGGCCTGAACCGGCGATTAGGTAGGGCGTGTGATCGGCGCCGCGTTGCAACAGGTCAATCCGCATGCGATGGCAATTCTGACGTTCGCTTTCGCCGCCTTTCAACGTCTGCGGCAAGGCTTCAAACGCGTCCGACGTCAGGTCACAGATGTAATGGATTTTTTCAATTTCAGCAGCAGACTTCACGTAGCGCAGTTGGTGTAACAGCAATGACGCATCGGCAATTTCGATAGACCCCAGTCCGTCACACAGGCGCTGATAATCGCCAGCGGGCATACGCAACAGGCTCTCGTGGCCCAAGGGAACACCGAGCCGGGTAAATTTGCGTGGCAGCCGCCCAATGACATCGCGCAACAGTGAAACCCCGTCATCTTCGGGGCAGGGGGCGGGCCAGGAGTATATGTCCTCGACCCAGGTTTCGGCCATTCCCGCCGCGCCAATTTCCGGGATCACGGCGACCGGTTTTCCGCTGAGCGGTAATATGACAAACCACGGCCGGGTCGGACTTTGCCAAAACTGGGTGAAAAATCCCGTGAAGTAACGCACATCCGGTTCGGTGGTGAGTAGGATCGCGTCGAGCCGAGCTTCAAACATCCGCGACTGTGCCCGTTGCAGGCGAGTTTCAAACTCACTGACCTGAAAGCCACGTTTTGGAATGGGCAGCATCGATGGAAATTCCCAACTTTGTGAGCAGAGCGTATCCTGAACGAGCTGGACTCAATCTTCAGCGCCAACCGTCAGAGTATCATCAATAATGTCATAAAGGGGACGGTGTAAACCCTAACCTCCCGGTCCGTCGCCACCATCACCCGGCGACGGACAAAACCCAGAGATCAGAAAACCGTGAAACGTCCGGTTGTTTCATTGTACCGCACGAGGCCGTACCACACCGCGAGGACGGCAAAACTTATCAGGTAGGTGCTTAACCAACCACCGGTCATGGCGGGCAGAAATGCCTGATAGCCGACACTGGTGGCTTCGACCAGATCAAGGGTCATCTCTGGTTTCATGACCTGCCAATGATTGAGGATGGCCCCGAAGGTAGAGCCGCTCCAGGCGAAGAAGAAGACCGCGACCCAGAGTTTCAGGTGACCCTCACCCATGCGCCACAATGAACCTGATGCACATCCGCCGGCGAAGATCATGCCGATGCCAAAGATCGTGCCGCCCAACAGCGAACCAAGCCAGAAGGTTGCCGGAATGGCCAGATAAGGATCAAGGATCTCTCGTCTTAGCAGAACCGAGCCAAGCAAAAGGCCGACGCCGAGGGCCAGCATGGTCGCTTTGGTCAGTTCGCCCTCTCCGGTCATCATCGGTTCACGGATGGCGTGGGAAAAACAGAACCGCGAGCGATGTAGAATGAAACCCAGCGCAAATCCGGCGAGGACGATGACGCCACGTGAGGCCAGCTGGGCATTCTCGCTGCCGTACCAGGAATAGGACCATACAAAGATCGCCAGCATCACGGCCAGGCCGACAAATCCAAGTACAAATTTAGTCTGGTCGGAAAAACTGATCGGGGCTGGCGCGGCGGTTCCCCAGGTGATGTTTTCCAGCACCCAAAGCAAGGCCCGAATGCCGATGGCCGCACCGACTAACAGCCCGAGCAACATGGCCCAACCGGCGGGTGACGAAAAAACAATGGGCGTGAAAAAGCCACCGACGGTGCAGCCACCGGCAAGAGAAGCACCGACCCCCATCAGAGTACCGCCCAGCGCTCCCCACAGATACTCAATGGGAGGAGGGCGACCAATCCTGAATTGTCCGGCGAGCAGGGCCGCGGAAAATGCGCCCAGCAAGAGCGTGATGTCGAGCAACGAGATGCGATGAGTCAGAGGATTATCCAGGTGGGGTTTGTTGCCAAAAAGTGCGTTCAGGCCGATCAGTTCGTTGAACCAGTCCCCCCACAGGCGCAGTCCACCGAAGACTCCCCAGAACAGGCCGTTGGACATCAGGATCACGACGACGATGACGAGAGCCATTGCGCCGAAATAAGGCGACCACGGGGCGACAAGTACAGCTTTGTAGTCGTCACGAAATCCGCTGAATCCACTTTCGGAAGTCATCACCGTCTCCTGTCTTTAAGTGTTGGTGGCTGTTACGGAATCTTGCTGATCTTTACTGGCACCTGGCAGGGGTATCGGAGTCCTTGGCGCCGCGAACGTAAAACCCGACGACGTTTGCCGTCATTTCTTCATCGGACATTTTCAGAAATTTGGCCGCTGCCTTATTTTTGTCTTTGATGGTCTGGCGATAGGCCGTGCTCATATAATAAAGCGCCGAAGGATTGGATTTGCCCGTTGCGTCATGGGCGTCTGCGGCGAAATAGGCTTTCCAGTCGGCCTTGTTGCGTTCATAGGGAGAAACAACACGGTCGTTGTCCTGACGGTGGCAGGCATTGCAGACAAAACGATTGTAAACCCTGCCGATTTTCCAGTTGGCCCCTTCTGCCGCTTGCACGGACTCAATGAGGGGGAGCATGGCTGTCAGCGCGATGGCGGCGACTTTCAAGAGCGTTTTCATGACGGGTTCCCCTTTTGAAAAAATGTCGGGCGGATCAACGTATGCGGATGATCCGCCCGAGGTTGTCAGTTCTGGACAAGGTCGTAGTTGCCGTCCTTATAGGATGCCGTTGCGTCGACGAAATAGACCTTCAGGTCTTCTCGAAGCATCTTGACGATGTCATAAGCCTCGCCGCTTCTAGCCCCGGTGGAGCACAGAAAGACGATGGGTTTGTCAGTCGGCAGGCCCGCGGCTTTGTCTTCCAGATCATCAACCGGCAGATTGGTGGCGCCGGGGACAGGGTTCTGGGAAAATTCTGCCACGTCGCGGACATCATAGAGATGGATGCTATCGGGGTTGTTTTTCATGATGTCCTTGAAAGAGGCGACGGTAATCGTATCGCCTTCAGGGCCGATTTGAATGGCACTGGTTTTGGCGCCGGCATAGGGTTTGTCACCAACGGCACCCGGGCCGTACGCAGCTTTCCATTCCGGATAACCGCCCTGGAACAATTTGACATCGGTGTAACCAAGAGCTTTTGCCTTAAGTGCGGATTTGACACTCAACGGACATTTGAGACCACCACAATAGAAAACCAGTGGTGATTTTTTATCGGTCGGTAACATATGCACCAGCTTTTTGAACTGGGTGTTTGGGATACTGATGGCGCCGGGGACATGTCCCTTGGCGTATTTGCGTTTCATGGGGCGGGCATCAACAACAGTCGCCTTGTTGGCATCCAGCACTTTTTTGACGTAAGCCGCGCTAACGGATCCGAGCCGACCCTTTGCGACCCAGTCCGGGTACCCTGCGGCATAGACCTGGATGTTGGTATAACCTAGTTTTTCGGCTTTGACGGCTGATTTGTGACTCAACATGCACTTTTCACCGCCACAATAAAAAATCAGTGGCGTCGCTTTATCCTTGGGCAGCGCGCTGGTCATTTTGGCAAATTGACTGTTCGGGATGCTAAGGGCACCCGGGATATGACCGTTGTCAAACCGCCGTTTCATGGGACGGGAATCGATGATTACCGCTGTTTTCTGTATGGGAACCGTGGCGTGAGGTTCGACAAATTTGTAGTCGACGATTTTTGAATACCACCCTGGCTCGGCGGCAAACGTCGAGACAGGATAACTGATCAAAACGGCGACCAGGAATACCACTGAAAGGGCAGATAATCTGTAAATGAGTTTCATGACTAATCCTCCTGTAGGGCCCGGCGATACCGGGTATGGATTTTAGGTTTCGACAAGTGTCAGGAGCTGCGATGCGGAATAGGTCTGTCCGTCATCACCGTCCCATCTGAACGTGTAGGTTCCGGTCCCCGTCACTTTGGTGTGAAACAACAGATAGGGATCGGCGGCGACGCCAGAGTCGAAATCCGCAGCGACAACCTCGGTGCCTTCGAAGGTGCAGACAAACCGGGTAATCCTGTTGCGGGCTACGGCCTTGCCGTCCCCTCCCTTGCGCCATCCCGTTTCCATGGGGTGGCGGATCTTGGTCTTAATCGAGATGATGTCGCCAAGTTTGGCGGTTGATTGCATTCTGATCCTTGGGGTGGTGGGCTTCATGTCATCCTCCCTTTCTCAACCGCAGCCGCCGGCACCGCGTGCAACCTTGCACCGGGCCTTGGCGAAATAAGCGCTGCCGTCACTCATTTCTGCGGCGACAATGATGGTCTGTGATTTGGCCACCCGAATTCGGGTGATGATCTCGGCGACACCGCTCCGTGGGGTGAAGTGATAGGTGGCGACGTTGGGCACGGTGTTGCGTTCGGCAAGGATGTGCACGGATTTAACATAGTCGTCGTCCGTCATCGGGCTGTCGACGGATATCTTGATCCGGGTGCGGGTACCATCCTGGGTGAGCGCCGGTAGATCAATATTGACACGGCCCTTTTGCAGTTTTGCGCCGTTGGTCAGTTTGGCCAGCTCTGCCTTTGCTGTCTTCGGCGAGGCTTCGGCGCCCAAGGGGGTCAACGCCAGAATGGCGGAGCCACCAAGGACCAGAATTTGACGTCGGGATAACCGATAGTGCTCAATGGAGTCGATGATCATAAAATTTCTCCTAATCTTCCAGCTCTTCCCAACCGGTGATCATCGCCTTGATGTGGGCGAAGGGGGTGTGACCGGTGGTTGTCAGGTAAACGTGACCAACAAGGAAAATGAGTAAGGCAAAGGCCGCTGCTGTGTGCACCAGGGCAATCATCCACAGTTCAAGCCACCCGAGCCCCCAGGCTGCCCAGTCGTTGTAATACAGATACAGCAATCCGGAGATCCAGATGGCCGGTGCCATCGCCAGTTTGAAACCCAGGTAGGCCAGCAGTTGCAGGGGGTTGTGTTTTCTCTGTTGGGTTGGTTTGTAGGGGTGGTGTTCGCCCTTGAAAATGCCGAAGGCGTAGAATTTGGCGACGGCCATCAGTTTGTCCAGGGTCGGAATATAATGACGCCATTCCCCCGTCGTCAGATGCCAGAAGATGGCAAACACCCAGAGCCCGATCAGAACCCAGGCTGTTGTGGTGTGCAGGAATACGGCGTCCTCGAAACCGAACAGCGCGTAGGTGCCATGGATCTCAAATCCGGTCAGGGCCATGACCATGATCAGCAACGCCTGAGCCCAGTGCCAGAACCGCTCGAATCCCTTGAAGATGTAAATGCGGGTCGGTGCTGATGGGGCCTGCGTTGATGTATCAGCCGGTGCCGTGGTTGTTGTTGTTGCGGTCATGACACACCTCTTATTTCACGTGGCTGTTGCGCCGATTGAAGAAAAATCTCAGGGCTCCGTGACCGCCGACACCAAGTGCCGTCAGGATCAGCATGGCGATGGCGCCATAATCGAGCCAGGGGAATGAATCGCGACCGGGGATATAAATACCCTCGATACTACTCAGGCGTCCGTCTTGGGCGTGGCAGTCGATGCAGTTCAGGGATTCTTTCGCCGGTGCCACCATGTGCGCCATGGCCCAGGACATGTTGGTTTCAACGAAACCGTATTCTCCACTGTAGGGCAGGTCGGCTGCGGCCATGCCTTTGGTGAGAGCGTCCTGCCAGTTAAACTTTTTCCAGTAGCCGTCTTCACCTGTGGTATGGGGGATCGCCAGCGTTTTGTTGACGACGTCGTAGGGCTGTTTGCCGCGCATCAGTTTGATCGGCCAGATGAGCGCCTTGGGGTCATTGGCATCGCCCAGGAAGCGGTTGATCTCAACTACTTTTTCGGGATCGAATTTGTCGCTTGGCAGGGTGTACAGGACTGAGCCGTTGAACCAGCGGTATTCGGGGACGACGTCGCGTTGCCAAACAAAATCGCCTTTTTTGGAATTGTAGATTTCGTTGCCGGCCTGGTCGAATTCGGAATAGGGTTTGCCGTTGGCGTCCATCTTCCCGGCAGTTGACCAATCCCACCACATCTTCGAGGCGTAATCGCCGCGTGCGAAGTGGGGAATGTGACAGGTCTGACAGGCAACACGGTCCGTGTGATCGTTGAGTTTTTCGTTCTTCATGGGACGGTCGCCGTGACATGATACGCAAGTCGCGCGGCTGCCGTCACTCTTGCCGGGAACATCGATGCCGCCCACGTCTCTGGCTTTGGAGGCATAGCGGCTGCCGGAAACCATATGAGCGTCGGTGGTGTGGCAGGTTGAGCAACTGAAATTCAGGCCATCCGCATCCATGTGTACATCAATAAAGGTGTCGGGCGCATCGAAGCTGGGGTCCAGGTCGCCGTGTTTGACGGCCTTGCCGCCGCCGCCCTTGAAGTGGCAGGCGCCGCAAGTGGTGCGGCTGGTTCGTCCGACGCTCTGAGCGATCTTGTCCAGATTTGAGGTCTTGCCGGCATCAAGTCTTTTCTTGTCATAGACGCCGGTGGTGTCGTGACAAACCAGGCAGTCAACGTTCTCTTCAACCGTGAAATCGTAACTGTCATCTTTCCAGCCGTAACCGGCGTGGCATGATGAGCACGACCCGATGTTGGATTGCGTCGAAATGCAGAAATTGTTGATAACGTTCCGCTTGCCCAGAAGTTGGCCGGTATCTTCGTTTTTATACTCCCAGGTCCAATGTTTGGTTTTGTGAACTTGTTTGGCCGCCTCCGTATGGCATTCGAGGCAGGCCTTGGTGACGTCGGGGCCGCTGGTAAATTCTTTCTGTAGAGACTCAAACTGCCCGTGATCAGCAGTCGAGGTTTTAACCTGACCGGTGGCGGTATCCGACTTGGCCATCAACGGTCCAGCGCCGAATATCAGGACCATCCCGATCACTGCAGCGAGAATTTTTCGGGCTGATGTTGCTGGAGTTTTTAGAAATTTACAGAGTTTTTTGGCTTCCATCGTCCCCACCTTTTACGCAGTATTTTCGTGTAAAAACGAGCAACTAGATCATATTCAATAATTGTATTTTGTCGTTGATGTGGATCAAGTTTCACCGCTTGAGCTGCGACCAGCCCTGGCACTACTTTGCCCGTCCCGAAAAACAGTGGTAAAGATGCTATCGCCATCGTCGGCGTTGAGTCGGCGGGACAGATGAATCCATACACTTCAGGGGTTTATGGCACCCGAACGTATAAATTGTGTCGCCTGACAGGCATTAAGCCGCAGCCCATGGCGTCCGGAACAGGCTAAAATGAGTACTCAAAACCAGACGGATCGGAACGGATCCGTGGCCCCTGATGGTAGCGACAAGGACCTGCCGTTACGTGAAGATATCCGCCTACTTGGGCGCTTGCTGGGCGATTGTGTGCGTGACCAAGAGGGCGAGGATACATTCGAAATCGTCGAAAATATTCGCCAGACCTCGATCCGGTTTTATCGTGACGATGATGAGCCGGCAAAGCTCGAGCTTGAAATTTTTCTGGATGCGCTGAATCCGGAGCAGGCGGTTCAGGTCGTCCGCGCCTTCAGTTATTTTTCGCACCTTGCTAATATTGCCGAAGACCAGCATCACATTCGCCGTATCCGGGCCCATGACATCGCTGGGGACCAGCCGCGGGCGGGTACCATTCTCAATGCCCTCAGTCACGCGCGGAAGGCTGAGATATCTCAGTCAGCGATCCGCAGCTTTTTCAAAGACGCGCTGATCTGTCCGGTACTGACTGCACACCCGACCGAGGTTCGTCGCAAAAGTACGATGCGCCATGAGATGGAGGTAGCGGCCCTTCTCAGCAAGCGCCAGCAGGGGCATTGGGCACCGGGCGAAATCGCCGAAATTGATGCGCAGTTGCGCCGTTCCGTGCTGACGGTCTGGCAAACCAATCTGCTTCGCCAGTCGAAATTGACAGTTCGGGATGAGGTCGAAAACGGCCTGTCTTATTATGATTACACCTTCCTTCGTCAGCTGCCAAAATTTTATGCGGCTCTGGAAGACAGGTTGGCCACCCATGACCCGGACGGAGCAGGAGAGGCCGTCAGCTCGTTCCTTCAGATTGGCAGCTGGATCGGTGGAGACCGAGACGGCAACGCCTTTGTCACCGCAGACGTTCTGCGCCAAACCGTGCAGATGCAATGCACACGGGCTTTTGCCTTTTATCTGGAAGAGCTCCATGAACTGGGCGGCGACCTGTCAATTTCATCACGCGTGATCAGTGTTTCGGATGACCTCAAGGCGCTTGCCCGAAAATCTCCGGACAAATCTCCGCACCGTGAATTTGAACCGTACAGGCTGGCGATCAGTGGAATTTACGCGCGATTGGCGGCGACATCTGCAAAATTCGGATCCTCCGCACCGTCGCGTCACCCGATTGGCGAGGCCGAACCCTATCGTTCCCCGTCTGAGTTTTTGACGGATCTTGGCGTTATTCATGACTCGCTGGTGGCCAACAAATCTCCGGCCCTGACAGAAGGAAGGCTCCGCCATCTCAAGCGCGCCATCGATTGTTTCGGGTTCCATCTGGCCAGCCTTGATCTCCGGCAAAACTCAGCCGTGCACGAACGTACAGTCGCCGAGTTGTTCGAGGTGGTTGAGCCGGATAGTCAATACCATGAAAAAACGGAAGGACAGCGCATCGATCTTCTGGTTCGTGAACTGACCACCGTGCGCCCGTTACTGCGCCCGTTCTGGACATATTCGCAAGAGACCGCAGGTGAACTGGCGATCCTGGAAGCGTCAGCTGTTGCGCACAGGACTTTCGGGCCACGCGTCATTCCGACGTCAATCGTCTCGAACACCACGGATGTGTCTGATTTGCTTGAGCTCGCCGTTTTGCTCAAACAGGTGGGGCTTGTTGAGCCCGAAGGCAAAAGCGCCATCAACATCGTCCCGCTGTTTGAAACCATCGAGGACTTGAGAAACTGCGTCGGTATTATGGACCGCCTGCTGTCAACGCCTGCGTATCGCGCCCTCGTTGATAGCCTCGGCGGTGTTCAGGAAGTGATGCTCGGGTATTCCGACAGCAATAAGGATGGCGGATTCGTGACATCGGGTTGGGAGCTCTACAAGGCCGAGATCGGATTGATCGAGCTGTTTCAGCGCCATGGTATCAAGCTGCGATTATTCCACGGCCGCGGCGGCACCGTCGGGCGCGGTGGTGGCCCCAGTTACGAAGCGATCCTGGCGCAACCCGCCGGAGCGGTTCAGGGTCAGATTAGAGTGACCGAACAGGGCGAGATCATTTCCAGTAAATATTCTAATCCTGATCTCGGGCGACGTAATCTGGAGGCCATGACGGCGGCGACCCTGGAGGCGACCCTGTTGCAGCCCGAGCACAAAGCGCCCGATCCGCAGTATCTGGAAACCATGGAGCAGCTGTCGGCCCATGCGTTCGCGGCGTATCAGGGGCTGATCTATGAAACAGATGGTTTCGAAGAATATTTCAGGGCGTCAACGGTGATCAGCGAAATCTCGACCCTGAACATCGGGTCGCGCCCGGCGTCGCGAAAACAAATGGGACGGATCAGCGACCTCAGGGCCATTCCCTGGGTCTTTAGTTGGGCCCAGTGCCGGTTGATGTTGCCGGGCTGGTATGGATTCGGCTCTGCCATTACGACGTGGCTGGATGAAAATCCCGATAAGGGGCCAGCACACCTGCAGGCCATGTATCGCGACTGGCCGTTCTTTCGCACTCAGCTCTCCAATATGGACATGGTGCTCGCCAAAAGTTCCATCGCCATTGCGTCGCGCTATGCGGAGCTGGTTGAAGATAAACGCCTGCGCCGGGAAATATTTGGCCGAATCCGCGACGAGTGGCGGGCCTCGATCGACGCCCTGCTGACGATTTCGGGCAATGAAAAATTGCTGCAGGGTAACCCGCTGCTCGAACGTTCGATCCAGAACCGTTTTCCCTATCTCGATCCCCTGAACCACATTCAGGTGGAAATGCTGAAACTGCATCGAAAAAAATCCAAAGACCCGAAAGTCCTGCGTGGCATCCAGCTAACGATTAACGGTATTTCTGCGGGCCTGCGCAACAGCGGATAGGGGCATCTGTTAACCCGATCCTAACCGGGATTAGCAATAAAGAGGAATGGCAAAACGGCAGACCCCGTCAAAGAAAACCCGGGCCTCGAAAACATCAGGTTTTTCGTTTGGCCGACTGATGCTCGGGCTGATCAAGTGGTGCGCGACCTTCGCCGTCTGGGGCGTCATTGCCGGGATTCTTGTCGCTGGATGGTTCTATGCGGATCTGCCGAATGTTGACGATGCGCTGGACTCAACGCGCCGCCCGACGGTCACGCTGATTTCCTCAGACGGCCTAATCCTGGCGGCCAAGGGTGATCTTTATGGCGTGCCGGTGCAGCTCGACGACCTGCCCGCGGTTCTTCCGAAGGCCGTTCTGGCGACGGAGGACCGTCGGTTCTACAGCCATTACGGAATTGACTTCATTGGCCTTGCCCGCGCCACTTGGGCCAATATTCAGGCCCGCCGTATTGTTCAAGGCGGCAGTACTCTGACCCAGCAGGTGGCGAAGAACCTGTTCCTCACTCCGGAACGGTCCCTTAAACGCAAGGTCCAGGAACTGATGCTGGCGTTCTGGTTGGAATACCGGTTTTCCAAGGAACAGATTCTGACAATCTATCTGAACCGAGTCTATCTGGGGGCTGGAACCTACGGAGTCGACGCGGCGTCTCGAAAATATTTCAATCGCCCAGCGTCTCGGGTCTCGACCTATGAGGCGGCGTTGCTGGCCGGTTTGCTGAAAGCCCCCAGCCGCTATAATCCGTTATCCAGTAAAAAACGCGCCCATGCCCGCACGGTTCAGGTGCTGCGCAATCTGGTCAATGCCGGGTACCTGAGTGAGGCTCAGGCCAAGGCAGCCGAGACCGGCAAACGTCGGGCCCTGGTGACCCGAACGCATCGGGTCGGACGTCACTTTGCTGATTGGGTTCTGGAACAGGTGCCAAGTTTTGTTTCGGGTGGCGACCGGGACCTTACGGTGATCACGACGCTTAATGCCAACCTGCAGAAAAAGGCCGAACGGTATCTTGAAACCGCGCTGGCCGGTGAGGGCCGGAAGCGCGGCGCGGCAAACGGGGCGATTGTCGTTCTCGACAAAAACGGTGCCGTTCGGGCCATGGTTGGTGGGCGTAACTATTCTGCCAGTCAATTTAATCGGGTGACCCAGGCCAAACGTCAACCGGGGTCGGCCTTCAAACCGTTGGTTTACCTGGCCGGTCTTGAAGCCGGTCTGACGCCCTCATCGGTGCTGCTTGATGCGCCGATTACGATTGATGGCTGGTCACCGAAAAACTTTAATAACAAGTATGAAGGCAAAATGACGCTCAGCGATGCGTTGGCACGCTCAGTCAACACCATTGCCGTCCGGGTTGCGGAAAAAGCCGGACCCCGACGGATCACAAAAACCGCCCGGCGGCTGGGCATCAGTGAAGACCTTAAACCCGAACTCTCGCTGGCTCTTGGTACGGCGGAGATGACACTGCTTGAGTTGACGGCAGCTTATGGCCCCTTGGCTAACGGTGGTTTCGGGGTTTGGCCGTTTGGCATTCTGGAAATTCGAGATGGCGGAAATGGCGTGCTCTACAAACGTCAGGGTGCCGGACCAGGCCGGGTGATAGCGGCGCATCTGGTTGGCCCCATGAACGCCATGATGGCGGAAGTCGTTAGCAGCGGCACCGGTAAAAACGCTCGTCTTAATCGCCCGGCGGCCGGAAAAACCGGTACCAGCCAGAACTACCGCGACGCCTGGTTTGTCGGGTACACGGCGGACTTTGTTTCGGGTGTGTGGATTGGCAATGACAATTCCGCGCCGATGAAAAAACTGACCGGAGGCGGCCTTCCTGCCAAAGTCTGGGCCAGCGTTATGAAGGCGGCACACGGCACAGCCGCCGGCAAACCCCTGCCTCGCGGACAGGCGACGGCAAGCGTTATCGATCAGCGCTCTTTAGACAAAGCCCCCGATGCGGATACATCAGGCGGTTTCTGGAGACGCATTCTGGATGCCATTGGCGACGACAAGAACTGACCGTGAAACAGTCAGGGTCAGACCAGCAACGACCAAATCACTAGCAGAACGAATAATGGTTTCGGCCAGCCTCTTTAACCTTGTACATGGCTCTATCTGCCGCCGCGAGGAGTTCGGGAACTGTCGTCGCATCGGTTGGGTAATGGCTGATGCCGATGCTGGCCCCCACCGAACAGCTGGTGTCTTCAAACGTGACTGGGATCGGGATTTTTTTGAGAATTGTTTTTGCTGTAATCGCCACATCTTCTTTATTGGCGACATTTTCCAGAACGAGGACAAATTCGTCACCCCCAAGGCGTGCCGCCATGTCGGTTTTTCGGATGATTGTTTTCAGACGGTCCGCCACGGTCTTCAGAATCAGATCGCCGGCCTCATGACCCAGGGTGTCATTTATCGTCTTGAATTTATCGAGATCGATGAACATCAGCGCCACGCCGCTGCCGTTCCGCTCAGCCCGAGTCAATGCGCCTTCTATTCTGTCATTAAATGACGCGCGGTTGGGCAGCCCGGTCAACGCGTCATTGAGGGCCAGAAACCGGATGCGGTCGTCCTGAGCCTTTTGAATAGTGATATCACGAACACTGCTGACGAAGGTCGTCCGCCCGTCACGTTCGGCTAATTCTGTGACAGTAATCTCCATCGGGAAGGTTGTACCATCTGCCCGCGAACCCTCGAACTCTCGTGTCTGGTCTATAACCTTTGAATGTCCGGTGGCCAGATAGCGCATCAGGTATTCGTCGTGGTTGGCGCGGTAGGGTTCAGGCATCAGCATGCTGACGTTCTTGCCAATCATGTCCAGGCGAGCGTAGCCAAAAATTCTTACCGTAATATCATTGACGTTTTTAATACGCCCAAATTCATCGATGGAAATCACTGCCTGATCGACGGCTCTTAGAACCGCCCGTAAACGCTGTTCTCGGGTCCGTGTTTCCTGAGACGCCCTGGTCAGTGCCGATATATCCTGGCACTCCACCATATGGCGCTCGTGTCCATCGACAGGGGGAAAGGTAGAGACGTTCATTTTGATGTGTACGATATCGGCGGTGGTGGTGAGGATGCTCAGCGGTACGGCTTCGGTCTCTTCACTTAAAAGCGCCAAACCATCGCCAAAGAGCTCAATATAATCTTCAGAGATGAAATTGCCTAATGCATGGCCCAATACGCTATCGAGATTTGGGGCGCGCAGCAGGCGTAGGCCGCTATCGTTAATCCAAACAATTTTGCCATCCTCACAGATGCAAATGAAATGCATCATCACCTGCAGAACGTCGACGCAGAAATCATCCAGATTTCGAACCATGTGAAGGTATCTATCCTATTTGCCGTCGCCGTTCATGCGATCGACCGTTGCTGTTGTGCTGAACCCGTTGGCGAGTTTTGCCAGGACGATCCGGCCACCGTTTTGTTTGACAACATCGGCGCCGACGACGGTGTCTTCCGTATAATCGGCACCCTTGACCAGCACATCGGGCAACAGTATTTCGATCAATCTTAAGGGCGTCTCGTCGTCAAACAACACCACCGCATCGACGCCAGCCAGCGATGCCAGCACCTGGGCGCGTGCCGTCTCGGACTGCAACGGACGGCTCGGCCCTTTCAGGCGTTTGACGGAGGCATCTGTATTGAGTCCGACGATCAATCGGTCACAGGCCTCCTTTGCTTGATTGAGCAAGGCCAGATGGCCGGGGTGCAGCAGATCAAAACATCCATTGGTAAAGCCGACCGTCAGGCCCTGACGCCGCCAAATGGCAACCCGCTCGGCGGTTTCCTGATCCGTGCGAACCTTGGCCTCGGCCTCCGATACGCTCTGATGGTGTAGAGAGCCGACCAGCTCCGCCATATAAACCGTCGCCGTGCCGAATTTACCGACAACGATACCGGCCGCTGTATTGGCTAGGGCGGCGGCGTCTTTCATGTCGGCACCAACGCTCAATGCTGCCGATATGGTGGCGGCAACGGTATCACCCGCGCCCGAGACATCGAAAACTTCCCGCGCTTCCGCCGGCAGGTGATCAACGTGATCGGCCGTCACCAGTGACATGCCATCGGCGCTGCGTGTCGCCAGCACCGCCTTCACCCCGCAGCTTTCGATCAACTGACGGGCGGCGGCAACGACCTCTTCATTGGTCCGGGTCGGCAGGCCGGTCGCCTGTTCCAGTTCCTTGCGGTTTGGCGTGACCAGCGTGGACCCTCGGTAACACGAATATTCCGTTCCCTTGGGGTCGACGACGACCGGAACTCCGGCGTTTGTGCAGGTGTCGATCAGGCGTTTCAGGACACCATTAGTCAGCACGCCCTTACCGTAATCCGACAGCATTACTGCGCCGCAAAAGGGAAGTTCACGCCCGACAATCTCCAGCATTTGGTCTGCCAGGGCGTCGGAAATGTCTGAAACGGTTTCTCTATCGGCGCGTAACATTTGCTGGTTGCCGGCAAGAAACCGCGTTTTGATCGCCGTCTCACGGGCCGAGTCACGCAGCAGGTCGGCTCGCGCACCGGCGTGTTCGTTGATCATGGTTGCGACATTTTTCCCGGCGTCATCGTCGCCGAGCACCGAGATAAAATGAACTTGCCCGCCCAAAGTGGTGATGTTGCGAACCACATTTCCAGCACCGCCGAGCATCGTCGTTTCTTCGGCAATTCGTAAAACCGGGATCGGCGCTTCCGGGGAAATGCGCTCAACCTCCCCGGTGACGAACCTGTCCAGAATGACATCGCCGATACACAGCACCCGGGCGTCGGCCAGTTGCTCAACCAGAGGCACCAGGGAGGGTGTGTCGCTCATACCAGTTTAAGTTCCCGTTCGAGGGCATCACAGAACATGTGCCCGATCATGATGTGCATTTCCTGAATACGCGCCGTGGTGTCGGACGGAACCACCAGATAGGGAGCGGCGTAGTCGTTCATGCGTCCACCGCCCTTACCGCCTAGGGCCGCCGGGACCGCCCCAATTTTTTTTGCCTGCGCCAATCCCCGGATAACATTTTCAGAATTGCCCGAGGTCGAGATGCCGAGGCAGAGGTCGCCGGGTTTGGCCAGCGCTTCAATCTGGCGGGCAAAAATCTCATCAAACCCCAGATCATTGCCACATGCCGTCAGTGCCGAGGTGTCGGTGGTCAGGGCGATGGCGGCGATCGGCGCGCGGTCCTTCTTGAACCGAATGGTCAGCTCCGTCGCCAGATGCTGACAATCCGCAGCACTGCCACCATTGCCAAAAAACAGTATTTTACCATCGGCCCGAATGCAGGTCACGGCCCGCTCGATCAGTTGGCTAAAAGGCTCGAGCAGTTGATCACGGGTCGCCATCATGACGGCGGTGTGTTCTTCAAACTCGGAGGTGTACAGCGCTTTTAAGTCCATTTTGATGTCTGTCTTCTTATTGCCCTAGAGGTTGATTTTGTTTCCGTTCTGTAGGCTTTCAAGCACCGCGATGGTGGCCAGGCTTGAGTCCACCAGCTCCTCTTCGGCGATCGGTGCCGAGCCGCCGGAGATGACCGAGCTGCTGAATTCCCTGAGGGCTTTTTTGAAACCTTTGTCTTGAGCCGCCTTTACCGATACCGGCTTGCCGGACCCCGATATCCGAAGCTGGCGGAAGTCTTCGATCACGGCATTGCGGCCACCGGAGAAAATTTCGAAACGTTCCTTGTCGGCGCCACTGTCGCCCATGGCCGTGTATAAAATGCTGGCCAGGGAGCCGTCGGCGAAACCGACAGAGACGGAGACATCGTCGGCGGCGGCGTTGCCGGTCCGGGCGGCTTCCGCCTGAACAGAGATAATGGGTGAGCCGGTAAAAAATCGCGCCAGATCAATAAAATGACAGAGCTCTCCAAGGATGCGTCCACCGCCTTCATCTGCGGCGTGGACCCAGTGGTCGCCGTCGATGGCCCCGGCATTAACCCGTAACATCATGACTTTGGGGGCGTCGGTATCGGCAAATTCAGATTTCACACGCTCTGCCATCGGTGCAAAACGGCGATTAAATCCGACCTGGAAAAAACAGTCGTCGCGACCATTGGCGGCCTCGATCACCCGGTTCAGGCCGTCACGATCAAGGGCCAGTGGTTTTTCGACCAGCACGGATTTACCGCACTCCAGGGCGCGTGCCGTAAGTTCGGCATGGCTGTCGTGGCGGGTGGCGATCAGCACCGCATTGATCTCCGGATTGTTGAAGACATCATCGGAGTCGGCTGTGCCATGCAGGAAGCTGAAGGTTTCTTTACCGTGATCTGCCGTCGCGCCACGCTGGGTCGCCAGCGTATGCAGGGTGACGCCATCGATTTTCCTGAACTCCGGCAGCAATACGGATTTAGCAAAATTCCCGGCCCCGATGACACCGAGCACACAACCCGAGGAAGGTTTTGCCGTCGATTTGATCAGGGCAGGCGCGGAGGATGAGGGTGTGTCTCCGTAGGTCAGGACCACCCCCATGTGGGGTTCGGTGCCGCCGGTGATCATGGCGTAGGCGTTTTCTGCTGTATCCAGCGGCAGACGATGCGAAATCAGCGGCGTGACGTTAAGCCTGTTTGCAAGGGCAGGCGACATCAGGCGCAGGCATTCTGCAAGGTTCTCGGTTTCCGTCCAGCGCACCCAGCCTTCCGGGTATTTAACATTACGACCTTCGAAATCCGGATCGTAGCGTCCGGGCCCGTACGAGCGCGAGACAATGATGTTGAGTTCTTTTTTCATGAAATCGGCGTAGGGGAATTCGGTTCCGGTGAGGCCGACCATGGAAACGCGGGCCCGATCTCGCGCGATATCCGCCGCCATCTGGAACGGTGCGCTCGATGAGGTCGCAGCGGCAATCAATATTCCATCGCAACCACGCCCGCGGGTCAATCCACTGGCCATCTGAAGCGCGTCGCCTTCGCCGGGGTTTATGGCGGCTTCCATGCCGAGGCCGGTCGCCAGTTCGAGGCGCTTTGCGTCATAATCAAGACCGATCACCCGGACCCCTGCCAGCGATAAAAACTGTGCTGCCAGCTGTCCCACCAGGCCTAAGCCGATGACAGCGACAACGTCGCCGAGCCCGGCGTTCAGATTACGCACGGCATGAAGCGCAATCGCACCTAAGGTGCCGAAACAGGCGTCTTCATCGGCGACCCCGTCCGGCACCGGGGCGGCCAGATTGCGCGGCACGACGTTCAGTTCCGCATGATTGGCAAGACCTGCACCGGCGATGGCGACCCGTTCACCGACCCGGAAGGTGCCTTCAAGGCCGGCACCCACGGCGACGACGTCGCCGGTCGCCGAATAACCCAGTGGCAATGGTTCATCCAGTCGCGCCATGACGGTCTGGAAAGTTGATTTCAGGCCGTCGCGTCGCGCCTTGCCGATAACTTTTTTTACCAGATCAGGCCGTGCCTTGGCTTTCCCCGCCAGACTCTTTTTGGCGAAATCGACGACCATACGCTCGGTACCCGCGGAAATTAGCGATGCACGGGTACGAACAAGAATGTGCCCCGCCTTGACCCGGGGTTCGGGGACGTCCTTGAGGGCGAGCTTTCCGGACCGTCTGCTTTGAATGACCTGCTTCATGCGCTCTTTTACCCACATTTGCCCGCCATTTGCAAAGAATTCAAAGAAATGCAACGACCTGATTCCATTGAAAAAACTTTGTTGATCGGGACGGACGCGGTATGAAGCACTCATGTGCGGATTATGTGCCCTTTATGCCTATGGTGAAGACGCGCCGCCGGTCGATGCGGCGGAGCTCAAATCCATCAACGATGCCATGTTCCGGCGCGGCCCCGATGGCGCGGGCAGCTGGATTTCAGACGACCACCGGGTCGGGCTGGCGCACCGGCGATTGGCGATTATCGATCTCAGCGATGCGGCGGCCCAGCCGATGGCCCTGAAGGCGCCGGATGGGTCGGCACCGCGCTATCACATCACCTATAATGGCGAGATCTATAATTTCCGGGAATTGCGGCGCGGCCTTGAACAGCGTGGTGTCGTCTTTTCGACCGAATCGGATACCGAGGTTATCCTCCGTTTGTATGAGCATGACGGTGTCGACATGCTGCCCAAGCTGCGCGGCATGTTTGCCATTGCCATCTGGGACAGCGTCGACAGAACGCTGTTTCTGGCCCGCGACCCATATGGTATTAAGCCGCTTTATTATGCCGATGATGGCCGCACCCTGCGCGCGGCCTCTCAGGTCAAGGCGCTGTTAGCCGGCGGTAACATCGACACCTCGCCCCGCCCCGCCGGACACGTCGGTTATTTCCTGTTTGGCAGTGTCCCCGATCCCCACACCCTGTTCGCCGGAATCAGTGCATTATCCGCCGGGCATTGGATGCGGGTTGGGCAAAACGGCAACCGGCAGACCGGACGGTTTTTCGATATCACAGAGGTGCTGGCGAACCCGATCTCCGATGCAGATGTTGATCTTCGCGAAGCGCTTCTTGATAGTGTACGCCATCATTTTGTCGCCGACGTGCCGGTTGGGGTGTTTCTGTCGGCCGGTCTTGATTCGACATCGATCATGGCGCTGGCGGCGGAATGCCAAGGCGAAGGTCTCAAGTCCATCACCCTGGGGTTTGACGAATTTGGGGGTGACGCCAGAGACGAGGTTCCCCTGGCCGAGGCCGTGGCCCAAGTCTATGGCACCGATCATTACACCCAGCGAGTAACCGGGGCTGATTTCGATGAGGCCCTGGACGACATTCTTGATGCCATGGACCAGCCGACACTGGATGGTGCCAACACCTATTTTGTCGCCCGCGCGGCGCGGCAGGCCGGATTGAAAGTGGCGCTCTCGGGCCTTGGCGGCGATGAGCTGTTCGGCGGATACGACACCTTTCGACAAGTGCCCGAACTGGCCCGGCGGGTGTCCATGATCCCGGCCTCCACCTCTCTTGGTAAACTGTTTCGGCACTTGAGCGCGCCCTTTGTCGGTCGGGCACTTTCACCGAAAATTCCAGGTGTTATCGAGTACGGCGGGACTTACGGCGGCTCTTACCTGCTGCGCCGTGGCCTGTTCATGCCCTGGGAACTGCCCAAGGTCATGGACGTCGAGCTGGCCCGTCAGGGCCTGCTTGATCTGGCGCCGATGGAAAAACTTGAACAGACCCACGCGCCGATCAGCGAACCCCAACGCAAAGTCGCGGCGCTGGAAACCGCCTTTTACATGCGCAATCAGCTGCTTCGCGATTCTGATTGGGCCGGCATGGCAAACTCGCTTGAAATCCGCGTCCCGCTGGTTGACCCGGTGTTGCTGAAAACCCTTCTGCCGGTCATTCTGAAACCCGGCGGGCTGACCAAACGCGATATGGCCTTAACGCCGAAGACCGCGTTGCCCGATCAGGTCCTGAACCGCGCAAAAACAGGGTTTTGTATTCCGGTGGATCGTTGGGTTCAGGAGCGCAGCGGCGTCCAGAACCGTGGCTTCCGCGGATGGGCAAAAGCCGTTTATGAGTCGGCCAGCACGCTCTCAAAATAGGTGACGGTTTTTTTAAGGCCATCACGTAACTGAACCGTCGGCTCCCACGACAGGGTGTTGCGGGCCAGGGTGATATCCGGCTGGCGCTGCATCGGGTCATCTTCGGGCAAGGGTTTGTCGATAAGTTTCGATGAGGAACCGGTCAGGTCGATCACCGCTTCGGCCAGCTGGCGAATGGTGAATTCACCGGGATTGCCGAGGTTCATCGGACCCGTCACCTCGTCCGGCGCGGCCATCAGCCGAATAAAACCCTCTATCAGGTCGTCCACGTAACAAAACGAGCGCGTTTGCAGGCCGTCGCCGTAAATGGTGATGGGGTCGTTTTTCAGCGCTTGTACGATAAAGTTGGACACCACCCGGCCATCGTTGGGATGCATTCTAGGGCCGTAGGTGTTGAAGATCCGGGCAACCCGAATGTTCAGGTCGTGCTGGCGTTTGTAATCAAAAAACAGGGTTTCGGCGCAGCGTTTGCCTTCGTCATAACACGACCGTGGTCCGATGGGATTAACATTGCCACGATAGGATTCCGGCTGTGGGTGGACCTCGGGGTCGCCGTAGACCTCGCTGGTCGAGGCCTGAAAAATTTTGGCCTTTGTGCGTTTGGCCAGCCCCAGCATATTGATCGCGCCGTGCACGGTGGTTTTGGTCGTCTGGACCGGATCGAACTGATAGTGAACCGGAGAGGCCGGGCAGGCGAGATTATAGATTTCATCAACTTCTAGATAGAGCGGGAAGGTGATGTCGTGGCGCATCAATTCGAAATGCGGTTGATCAAGTAAATGCAGGATATTATCCCGCGTTCCGGTAAAATAGTTATCGAGGCAGAGCACGTCGTGCCCGTCGTTGATCAACCGTTCACAAAGATGAGAACCCAGAAACCCGGCTCCGCCGGTAACCAGGATGCGTTTTCGTATCTGCATTTGCGCCTTCGGAAATTGATGAACTGAAGTGCCGACAGCCTATCACCCGTAATGGGTTCTGACAAAGCCGTTTCAATACAATCAGGTTTGCAGGAAATGCTGCTGATCTCCCCATGGAGTGGGGTGGTTTCGGCTTCTTTTATTTATGGCGTATGCGCAAATGCCGTCGTTTCCCTCTGTATTATAATGTGGATCAGGGTAATCTGTTTTTAAAGGTTGTCGATTAGTCTTCCTGCGACACTAGGGTATCTATGTAAGCGCGAACTGTGGGGCGTTCTGGAATATGGCGGAGTGGGGCAGCACAAGCACCAGCGGGGCGGCGGGGTTTTCGAACTCTGAAGAATCCCTGCTGCTTGACCGTCTGAAGCGTATAGAAAACAATTCTGCGGGTTATTTTGCGGTTCATATTCACCTGTCCGACCTGCGCGCCAACAACAAACAGGCCCATTTTATCCAGATTGCCAAGCGCACGTTTGAGCCGTTGCTGGAGAGTAATGATGCCACACTGTTTTCCCTGACCAATCTCGATCTGGTGCTGGTTTGCAACAACATCGCAGTTGATGACGTTGATCAGGTGGTTGACAAGGTACGCGGATTGTTCAGCGAGGACCCGTTGGCGGAGATCGATGACTCCGGTTTTGAAGACAATTTCACCACCTGGCACGACCTCTCCAGCACGGAAGATTTTGCGACCTTCTTCTCGATTGTTGCAGGCTTGTCACTGGAAGCCGAACGGGTGACGGAAGAGGCGGCGCGGGTCGACGCACAAAAACAGTCGAGAGGACAGCCCTTGTCGCCGTCCAATCTGTCTGAGCTCAACAAAAAGCTGATGAGCATGCGCATCGCCGACCTGATTCAGCACCAGACCTGCCTGCTGGTGCGTCCGGGCGGTGATGGTGAGGTGGTGTTTCGGGAACATTTTATCTCCATGGGGCAGGTCAAGGAGCGCATCGCTCCGGATACGGACTTTTTTGCCAATCCGTGGTTGTTTCAATATCTGACGGAAAGTTTGGACCGGCGCTTGTTGGCGGTCCTGTCCGAGCGCGAGTACGAAGAAGACTTTGAGCCGATCAGTATCAATCTTAACATCAGCACCGTCTTGTCTCGGGATTTTCAGCGGTTCCACCGGGTCGTTGGAGGAAACAGCGAGCGGGTGGTTGTTGAAATGCAGGTCATTGATGTCTTCGCCGACCCGAAAACCTACGGGTACGCCCGTGATTCCCTGCAAGAGCGCGGATATCGCGTTGTTATCGACGGCATCGACCCGATGTCCCTGCAGTTTTTTGACCCGACCATTTTGCGTTCGGATTTTCTGAAAATCAGCTGGAGCAATGCCCTGCAGGATGATGGTTCCGATGACCGTGAGTCTGAAATTCGCTCTGTGATCACGAATGTTGGTAAAAATAGCGTCATTCTGGCCCGCGTCGATACGGAAAAAGCCGTTAAATGGGGGCTGGCGCTTGGCATCAGTCGATTCCAGGGGTTTTTCATTGACCGGTTGGCCGAAGCTATCGGCAGTGGCAAAAAACTGTAAATGGTGTATCGCGATATGACTCAAGATATGGATCGGGATGGAGGACCATGGCGTTAGCAGCCGACAGCCAACGTAATATGCCGAGTCAGGAAAACCTGCTGCTCGACTATATCCATCGTCTGGAAAGCCATAAACGGGACCGCAAGGTGGTGCATATCCACCTTTCAGGTCTGCGGCCCTTTAACCGTCGCGACCAGCATGTCCGCGCGGCTGCCGGAAATTTTGATCCCTTGATCTCGGAACTCCATGGCCAGATTTTCACCCTCAAGAACTCCGATATCCTGTTTGTCTTCAAAAAGGAATTCTTGCCGGAAACGGAAACCATCGTTCAGAAAATCCGCTTCCTGTTCAGCGATGACCCGCTGATTACGGAAGAGGGGGCAAACACGCCACCTTTTGCCACCTGGTACGACGCAGATTCGGATTTTGATGCGATATTGGGGCTGGCGCAAAACCTGGCGCAGGCCGAACAGAAACGTCAATCTGTTGTCCGCGCCCGCATGGATGCCCGCGCCGCCCTGAAGGCCAAACAGGAACAGGGTGATCCCATGAACCCGGATGTTCTGGCCCGTCTGGAAACGGCTCTGGTTCGCGCCGATCTTTCCAATCTGGTGCGCCGCCAATTCATCTGCAGCGTCGATTCGAAGTTGGTCCCGACCCAGGAATTCAGCGAACTTTTCATCTCGATCAAGGACCTGCGCGAAACCATATTGCCCGGTGTTAACGTGACCGCCAACCGCTGGCTGTTCCAGCACCTGACCGAGACCCTCGACAAACGCATGCTGTCCATGCTGACCAAAACCGATAGCATTTCGATCTCCGGTGAGATTAGTTTCAACGTCAACATCGCGGTCGTCTTATCAAAAGAATTTCAGGCCTTTGACGATAATATTTCGGCCTCGCGCCGCGGCTCAATGATTATTGAGCTGCAAAAGGAAGACCTGTTCGTCAACCTGTCCTCGTATCTGTTTGCCCGCGAGTTCCTTCAGGAAAAAGGTTATCGGGTGCTGCTTGACGGCCTGTCTCTGGAGGCCATCCAGATGATTAACCTGGAGCGCCTGGGAGTTGATATGTGCAAGCTGGTCTGGCACCCGGACCTGGTTGACGGCGGTGAGGCGGTTCACGAATCCCTGACGCGTTTGGTCAAACAATTGGGCGACCGCACGATCATCCTGTGCCGGTGCGACAATCGCGAAGCCGTGGATTTCGGCCGCTCCGTCGGCATCACCCACTATCAGGGCCGGTATGTGGAAAACCTGATCGCCGAAGATGGCCGAAGACGCGAACTGCTGCGCCTCAAACGACGGATCGAGCGGAATTAGGTTTATCTGTGTGAGGGAGCGCTACCGAGCTCGGTGGGTGACACAGAAAGGGTGATTATAAAGCCCGCTTTCCCCTCAGGTATAGTCGCGAAATTGAAGGACATTTGGCGGCACGATCGAGCCAATTGCGCACGTATCGGATTTATTCGGCCCGTTGTTTATGGATATGATGGCGTTGATAAAAAGGACTTATTGATCCTTCGTCTTGAGGCTGTATTTTGCCTTTATGACACCTTATCAACGCATATTCGGCGTCGGTCCCAGGGGCCTTGCCTTTGGTCTTTCGAGCCTCGCACTAGCCTGGTGGCTCAATGATCTGATGTCCCTTGCGCCATTGCATGGTTCGCAGATTATCTCCATCGCCTCATTAGGTGCAGGTATGCTGGTCACAATCGCAATCGTCGTTTGGAGCCTGGTCGATCTCGGGCCTGCAAAGCGGGGACGAGAACTTGTCACATCCGGGCCGTTCGCCTATGTACGCCACCCCCTTTACGCCGCTTTTCTCATTGGGTTCGACTTCGGGCTGGCGGCATTCATGGATGGATGGATTTTTATTGTCTGGGCCATTCTCCAATATCCCTTCTGGCATTTGAATATCGTCAGGGAAGAGCGTTTGATGGATCGACAATTTGGACAAGCCTATCGAGAATATTGCCGCACGACCGGTCGCTTCCTGCCCCGACTTGTCCGCTAACGCTCAACTCGGTTTACAAGGCTAGCAATGGGTCACGAACCGCTGTCAGAACCAGCTGGATTCTACGTCTCTTCATGCCTCAAGTCTGGTCATGGCAATGAGGGGTGTTTCTTGCGTCAGCTAAAACCAAAAGGTCGTGCACCGTCGGGCCATCTATTGGCGCCGTCGGTGCTTGTTTTAATCTTTATCACTAACCCCGGCTTCGGCGAAGGTCGCCATGCCGGTGTGGCAGGCCACAGCACCCTTCAAGATGCCGACCGCCAGCGCGGCGCCCGAGGCCTCGCCCAGACGCATGTCCATTTCCAGCAGCGGTCGCTGGTTGATCGCCGTGACCAGACGCCGGTGCCCGGGCTCCATTGAGGTGTGCGAGACCATGCAGTGATCCAGAGCACCTGTTGATGTGGCCTCCAGCGTTGCCGCCGCTGCCGTCGAGATGTAACCGTCCAGCAGCACCGGCACGCGGTTTTGCCGGGCCGCGATGACGGCGCCGGCGATGGCCGCAAGCTCGCGACCACCCAACAACATCAAGGCATCAAGCCCGTCGGTGATCGCCGCTTTATGGCGCGTCACACCGTCACGGACGACGGAGATTTTTGTCGCCAAAGCGTCACCTTCGACCCCGGTTCCGGCGCCGGTCCAGGTTTCCGCAGTGTCGCCGAACAGCGCCAGACAAATGGCCGCCGCCGATGTGGTGTTGCCGATGCCCATCTCGCCGAGGCATAGAATGTCCGTATCTTCCGGCACCGCGTTCATGCCGATGATCATCGCCTCGACGCACTCGTCTTCGCTCATCGCCGGGTTTGTCGTGAAGTCGGCGGTTGGTTGATCGAGCCTGATGGCCTCGACTTTCAGTTCCGTGCCGAAGGTTTTGCACAACTGATTGATGGCCGCACCTCCGGCTTCGAAATTATATACCATCTGTTGGGTGACTTCGGCGGGGAAGGCCGATACCCCCCTGGCGACAACACCGTGATTTCCGGCAAACACTCGGGCCCGCGGAGAGTTCATTTTTGGCGGATGGGTGCCTTGCCACATGGCCAGCCATTCCGACACCTGCTCCAGACGTCCCAGCGAGCCGGGCGGTTTGGTCAGCTGTGGTTCGCGTGCCCGGGCCGCGTCGCGTGCCTGTTCGTCGGGACTATTCAGGTCGGCGAGCCGCCGTCGGATGTCATTGAGAGAGGTGATGTTGGTCATATTATCCACTGGTTTTCTTTCCGGTCATCCTCACCTATAACCAAATCGCGTCCGGCGCACGCGGTATTTTCAATAAAGGTCGGATAGATGGGTAACATTGGAATGGCTCCAAATTCAGGGTCCGGGCTGTTTTCAGGATGGATCAGGGATGTGGCCGTCGCCGGCCTGTTTCTGACACGCCTGCCGTTCCGCCCGAACGGCGGTGCGGGCCCCAATGATCTGGCTGATGCCGGTCGGGCCTATCCGTTCATTGGCCTGCTGGTTGGGGCCTTTGCCGGCACCGCGCTGATGCTGGCGTCCGAGCTTAATCTCCATCCGCTGGCCTGTGCGTTTATCGGTTTGGCACTGGGGGCGCTGGTCACCGGCGGGCTGCATGAAGACGGCCTGGCCGACGTCGCCGATGGTTTTGGCGGCGGCCACGACCGGGAAAGCAAAATGCGGATCATGCGAGATAGCCGTATTGGTGCTTTTGGTGTGCTCGCCCTGATTTTCAGTGTCGGCATCCGCGCCGCCATTCTTTCAGGGTTACCCGGGCCCGGCATGGCGGCAGCGGCGCTGGTCGGTGCGGCCATCCTGTCGAGGGCCGTGCTGCCGAGCCTAATGGTTTTTATTCCGCTGGCCCGCACCGACGGGTTGGCCGCCAATGCCGGGCGGCCTGAGCCCATGACCCTGGTCCTCGCCCTGATTGTCGGGGCCGTGCTGGCCGCGCCCTTTATTGGAATCACTGCGACCCTGGCGGGTGGTTTGGCAGCCTTGGTTGCCGCCGCCCTTATTGGGTTGGTTGCCCGGCGCCAGATTGGCGGGTATACGGGGGATGTTCTGGGCGGCGCGCAGCAGCTTGCGGAAATTGCCGTCTTAATGATCGCCGGAGCGTTCGCCTTATGAGCAGCACAACAACCCGCTGGTGGTGGGTCCGCCATGCGCCCGTGCCGGACATGGACGGGGTCTTGTATGGATCGGATGACGTGCCCTGCGACACCTCGGATTTTCAGTCTTATAAAAATCTTGCCGCCGTGCTGCCTGCCGACGCCTACTGGTTGACCAGTCATCTGTCGCGGACCCACCATACGGCCACGGCGATCCGCGACGCCGGTCTGGATTTCCCCGAACCCGTCATCGAAGAACATCTGGGGGAGCAGAACTTCGGCGACTGGCAGGGCCGCAAGTGGAACGAAATGGAGCAGCTTGATCCCGAAATTTATAAGGCATTCTGGCAGGGCCCGGCGCGCAACCGTCCGCCCAATGGTGAGAGTTTTGAGGATCAGATCGAACGCACGGCGGCGGTCATCGATCGCGTCACGGCTGCGCGGACGGGGGAAACCATCGTCGCTGTCGCCCACGGCGGCACCATTCGCGCCGCCATTTCCCATGCGCTTGGATTGACACCGGAAACCGGTATGTCGTTCGCCACCGACAATCTGTCAATGACCTGTCTGGAACATGTTGAGGGCGGCTTGCTGCGCGGCAAAGGCGAGGCCTGGCGGGTCGTCTGCATCAACAGGCCTGCCAAATGATGACCTTGCCGTGCTCAACACTGGTTCTCGGTGGGGCCCGGTCGGGCAAAAGCCGATATGCCGAAGAACAGGTCGAGGCCTATGAAAAAGGCCTCTATCTGGCGACGGCCGAAGCGCTCAGTGATGACGCGGAAATGGCGGCACGCATTGCCAAACATAAAGATCGTCGTGGGGATGTCTGGAAAACCATTGAAGAACCGCTGGAGATTGCCAATATAATCTCCAGCCAGTCGGCGGCGGACCGCCCCATTCTGGTTGATTGCCTGACGCTGTGGTTGTCCAATCTGATGTTCGCCAAGCGCGACACCGACGCGGCGACGGCAGAACTGATCGCGGCTCTGGAGAAATCAACAGCGCCGGTCGTGCTGGTTTCCAACGAAGTTGGGCTCGGCATTGTCCCGGAAAATGCCCTGGCTCGAGAGTTCAGGGATAAAGCCGGGATCATGAATCAGGTCGTGGCGGCAGCCTGCGACCGTGTTGTGTTTATGGCGGCTGGATTGCCGCTGATTATGAAGGACGAAACCAAATGAAAATACCAGCGACCGTCATCACCGGCTTTTTGGGGGCGGGCAAAACCACCCTGATCCGCCATCTCCTCGAGAACGCCAACGGGAAACGTATCGCCCTCGTAATAAATGAATTTGGTGACCTTGGCGTCGACAGGGAAATGCTGACCGGTTGTGGCATCGAAGACTGCGACGATGACGCGGTTGTCGAACTGGCCAATGGCTGCATTTGCTGCACGGTTGCTGACGATTTTCTGCCGGCTATGGAAACCTTGTTGAATCTGGACGTACCACCTGATCATATCGTAATCGAAACATCTGGCTTAGCTTTGCCTAAACCCCTGGTCAAGGCCTTTAACTGGCCGGAAATCAAGTCCCGGGTGACGGTCGACGGGGTTGTTGCCGTTGTTGACGCTCATGCCGTGCATGACGGGCGTTTCGCCGATGACCCGGAGGCCCTGCAGGCAGCGCGTGAGGCAGATGAGGCGCTCGACCACGACTCGCCGCTGGAAGAAGTGTTTGAAGACCAGCTGCTGTCCGCCGATCTGGTGCTGCTCAACAAAAGTGATCTGCTCGATGCGGCGGCGCTCGAGGCTGTCGAATTGGGCGTTGCCGGTGACATGGAAGCCGGAGCCAAGGTGCTTCACATCCATCATGGCCAGGTCGATCCGGCGATCCTGCTGGGCATCGGCGGCGCCGTCGAGGATGTTATCGAAAATCGTCGCTCCCATCACGATGGTGAAGACGACCATGATCATGACGACTTCGATACGTTTGTCGTCGGACTTGGCGATATCCATGATCCGGAAGAGCTGGAAGGGCGCATCAAACAAGCGACCCAGGATCACGATATTCTGCGCGTCAAAGGTTTCGCCCACATCCCCGGCAAGGACATGCGCCACGTCATTCAGGGCGTTGGCCCACGTATCCAGCGCTATTATGACCGCCCCTGGGCGGTTGATGAAGAACGCCGCTCAGCCTTGGTGATTATTGGAGAGAAGGGCATGGACGAAGCCGCCATTCGCGCCGTTCTGGAGCCCGCGGCCTGACATGCATCTTCTGGCGGCCACGCCCGGCGGCGTTTCGGACGGCTCCGAAGCGATAGACCTTGGTCAGTCGCCGGGTGACATTGTTTATATTTCGGCGGCCGACACCGAACTCGCCTCGCTGTCTCTGGCTCAGGGGCGGTTGCACGCCGATTACCCTGATGTTCCCAGTCTGCGTCTCGCCAACCTGATGCATCTCGGCCACAACATGTCCGTTGATCTGTATGTGGATGGTGTCGTCGCCAGCGCCCGGCTGGTGATCGTCCGGGTCTTAGGTGGGCGTGGGTATTGGACCTATGGTGTTGATGAGGTGGCGGCGGCGTGCCGGGCCGCAAACATTCCGCTGGCCCTGCTGCCGGGCGATGATCAGCCCGATGCCGAACTGACCGAACTGTCATCTCTGCCCTCTGATGCGTTGCACCGGTTATGGCAATATGGCGTACACGGCGGCCCGGAAAATGCCGAACAGATGTTACGTTACGCCGCCCATCTGATCGAGGAGGCTCAAACCCCACTGGATCACGGTTGGCAGGAGCCGCGCCCGCTGGTGCGTGCCGGGTTGCACTGGCCGGGTGAAACCCTGCCGGACCTCAACGACCTTAAAAACAAATGGACTGATGACGCGCCGGTGGTGGCGCTGGTGTTTTATCGCGCACTGGTGCAAGCCGCCAACATGGCCGCCGTTGATGTGCTGGTCGAGAGCCTTTTGAAAGCCGGCCTCAATCCGCTGCCGGTGTTCACCCAGAGCCTGAAAGACCCGGTTGCCGCAGCCATTCTCGAAACCCTGTTTGCCGACGCCCCCCCGGACGTGATCGTTAACGCCACCGGGTTCGCCGTGTCGGCACCGGGTGTGGCCCGCACTCCGACGGTGTTCGAGGCCGGGCGCGAGCAAGACCCGCCGGTTATCCTGCAGGCGGTGTTTTCAGGCGGCAATCTGGCGGGCTGGCAGGACGGTACCCGTGGTCTGGCGCCGCGCGATATCGCCATGAACGTCGCCCTGCCGGAAGTTGACGGGCGGGTGTTCAGTCGCGCCGTGTCGTTCAAAGGACTGGCACGCCGCGACGAGCTGACCCAGTCCGATATCGTCTGTTATGAACCGGTGCCGGACCGGGTAGATTTTGTCACCGAGCTGGCCGCCGCCTGGGCAAAATTACGCGGGACCCCGACGGCTGAGCGAAAAATCGCCCTGGTGCTGGCCAATTACCCCAATCAGGACGGCCGCCTCGGCAACGGTGTCGGCCTCGATACGCCTGCGGGAACCATCAATGTGCTGAACGCCATGGCCGATGCCGGATACAACGCCCGAGATATCCCCGAAGACGGCGACCAGCTGATAACCCGACTACAGGCCGGTCCGACCAACGATTTTAAAACCCTCGCCAATCGCCGGATCGTCGAGACCTTTTCCATGGCCGATTATCAGCAGTTTTTTGCCGGGTTGCCGGACGCCGTGCAGCAGGGTGTGCAAGAACGCTGGGGCGCACCGGAAACCGATCCGTTTTTTCTGCCGGGTGAGGTCGACTGCGGGCGTTTTGCCATCCCGGCTTACCGGCTGGGCAATGTCATCATCGGCCTGCAACCGGCACGCGGATACAACGTCGATCCAACCGAAACCTACCACGACCCGGCCCTCGTCCCGCCCCACAGCTATTTCGCCTTTTATGCCTGGCTGCGCCGCGATGTCGGCGTCCATGCCATCGTGCACATGGGCAAACACGGCAATCTGGAATGGTTGCCGGGCAAGGCGCTGGCGCTATCGGAAAACTGTTACCCCGAAGCAGCCCTGGGTCCGCTGCCGCATCTCTATCCGTTTATCGTCAATGATCCCGGCGAAGGTACACAGGCCAAACGCCGCGCCGCCGCCGTCATCATCGATCACCTGACCCCACCGCTGACCCGGGCCGAGAGTTACGGGCCGCTGCGTGATCTCGAACAACTGGTTGATGAATATTATGAAGCCAGCGGCGTTGACCCGCGCCGCCTGAAAGTCCTGAAAAAGGATATCCTCACCCTCTGTCAGGCCACCGGGCTCGACACCGATTGCGGCATTGAAGGCGATGACGATGAGGATCAGGCCCTGGCCAAACTTGATAACTATCTCTGTGAGCTCAAGGAAATGCAGATCAGGGATGGCCTGCATATTTTCGGCGCCGCCCCGACGGATCGCCTGCTGGATGACTTGCTGGTGGCGCTGGTCCGGGTGCCGCGCGGCCAGAGTGAAGACAGCGACGCTTCATTGCACCGCGCTCTCGCCACTGATCTCGGGTTTGAGTTTGATCCGCTGAACTGTGATTTCGGCGAAGTATGGGCCGAATCCCGCCCCGAGGCCCTGGCCGGGTTAAGCGTTGACCCGTGGCGCAGCAACGGCGATACGGTTGAACGTCTCGAGCTGCTCGCCAGCGAACTTGTTAGTGGGCGTCTCGCCGTTGATCCGAGTTGGTTCCGGACGGCTGCCGTTTTGAACGAACTGGACACGACTCTGCGCCCCGCCGTCGAAAGCTGCGGAGAGAGTGAAATTACCGGACTGCTGAGGGGGCTGGACGGGCGGTTTGTCGAACCCGGCACCTCGGGTGCACCGACCCGCGGTCGTCCCGATGTTCTGCCCACCGGCAAAAACTTTTATTCCGTCGATACCCGCACCGTGCCGACCCCGGCGGCGTGGACGCTGGGCTGGAAATCGGCAACGCTGCTGATCGAGCGTTACATGCAGGATCACGGGGCCTGGCCCAAAACCATGGCCTTGAGCGCCTGGGGCACATCGAACATGCGTACCGGCGGCGACGACATCGCCCAGGCGCTGGCGCTAATGGGGGTCAAACCCACATGGGATGCGGCGTCGCGCCGGGTCACCGGGTTTGATATCCTGCCCACCTCCGTTCTGGGCCGCCCGCGGGTTGACGTGACGCTGCGTATCTCCGGCTTCTTTCGTGATGCCTTTCCGGCCCTGATTGATTTGTTCGATTCCGCCGTCCGCGCCGTCGCCGAACAGGACGAACCCGATGAGCAGAACCCGGTGCGCGCCCGCATCAATGTCGAAGTGCAAACGCTTGTTAAAGATGGCGTGCCGGAAGACGAAGCCCGGCGACGTTCCGGCTATCGGGTGTTCGGATCGAAGCCGGGGGCCTATGGCGCGGGCCTGCAGGCGCTGATTGACGAGCGCGGTTGGCAGACCGATGCCGACCTGGCTAAAGCTTACGTCGCCTGGGGCGGTTACGCCTATGGTGCCGGGACCGAGGGCCGGACCGAACACGCATTGTTTGAAAACCGCCTGAAACGGGTCGAAGCGGTCGTTCACAATCAGGACAACCGCGAACATGATTTGCTCGACTCCGATGACTATTACCAGTTTGAAGGCGGCATGACGGCGGCGGTGCGCAACCTGTCGGGTGATCAGCCCGTGGTCTATCACAACGATCACTCGCGCCCGGAAACGCCGCGCATCCGTACACTGGAGGACGAAATCGCCCGCGTCGTTCGCGCCCGTGTCGTTAACCCCAAATGGATCGCCGGCGTCATGCGCCACGGCTACAAGGGGGCGTTTGAAATGGCCGCCACGGTCGATTACCTGTTCGCCTTCGCCGCCACGGCCCATTGCGTCCGTGACCACCACTTCGATGCGGTGTTCGATGCCTACCTCAACGACGAAGAGGTCCGGGCATTTCTGCAAGACCACAACCCGGCAGCCCTGAAAGAAATGGCCGAACGTCTGCAAGAAGCCGAAGACCGGGGACTGTGGAAAACCCGACGAAACGATACCCGGCCTTTGTTGGACGCCTTGGCGGGGTAATCAAGGCTAACTCCTGCTTCCCTAATTTCCAAAAAAATGCCGCCCGCGGCTGGAACCGGGGCGGCAATAATGTCAGCGTGGACGTTTTCTATGCGGCGCGGATATCTGTCAGGAAACCCTCTACAACACCACGTAGTTCATTCGTTTCCTTGTTCAGGCTACTGGTGGCTTGCAGGACTTCTGTTGCCGAGCTCCCGGTTTCCGAAGCTGCCTGATTCACACCTGAAATGTTGACGTTAACTTCCGTTGTACCGCTGGCGGCCTGTTCGATGTTCCGTGCGATTTCCTGAGTGGCCGAATTTTGCTGGTCCACTGCTGCGGCAATGGATGCCGCGATCTCACTGATTTCACCAATTGTCATACCGATGCCTTCAATCGCTGATACCGCATCTCTGGTTGAACTTTGGATACCGCCAATCTGGTTGGATATCTCTTCCGTTGCCTTGGCCGTCTGGTTTGCCAGATTTTTGACCTCGGATGCGACGACGGCAAATCCTTTGCCCGCCTCCCCGGCCCTGGCCGCTTCAATGGTAGCGTTGAGGGCGAGCAGATTTGTCTGTTCGGCAATATCGGTAATCAGGCTAACAACTTCACCGATACGGTCGGCTGCCTCCGCAAGTTGCTGAATGTCCTCATTTGTTTTCTGGGCATCCTCGACCGCCTTGGCGGAAATGTCCGTGGACTGGTTGACCTGACGACTGATTTCGGAAATTGACCCCCCCAGTTCTTCTGTTGCAGCCGCCACAGTCTGAACATTGGTGCTGGCCTCTTCAGAAGCGGCAGCTACGGCTGTTGCCTGTTGGCTGGACTGTTCTGCCGTTGTCAACAGGCCCTGCGCCGTAGCCTCCATCTCGGTGGCCGAGGACGCAACGATTTCCAGTGTTCCCGATACAGCGTGATCAAAGTCCGCAGTCAACTGTTCGATTTTTTGACCGCGTACCCGCTGGGCTTCCTCTTCCCCGCGCTGCGCTTCAGTCAATTCATCGGCGCGGATCATATTGTCCTTGAAGATCTGAACGGCTGAGGCCATTTCGCCAATTTCATCCTTGCGCTCAACACCGGGGATTTCGACGGTCTTGTCCCCTCCGGCAAGAATTCCCATGGCTTCCGTCATTGCCTTTACCGGGTTGACGATAGAGCGCGCTGTCAGCAGGCTGATTGCAATGCCCATGGCGATTCCGATGGCCAGGATGACCCAGAGTTCATTGGTCAATATTTTGATGTTGCTAGCCTGATCCGACGCATCGTTCAGCAGCAGATTTTTTTGGTTGGCAACCATGCCGCCTTCACGGACGCCCTGGTCATTTTGGGCACCAAGCAGGATGTCCAGCAGCTTGCCCGCCTGGGGGGCCGCTTCGGTGACCAGTGTGTACCCCGCCATATTCCATTTTTTACCGCCGCGAATTTCAAACATCTTGACCGGCAGGGGTAAAAATTTCGTGCGTGCTTCTTCAAATTTTTTGAAGCTGACAAGCTGTTCCGGGGTTAACAGGGATTTGTTATTTTTCAGATCACCGAAACGTTTGGCGTTTTTGGTCCACATGATATCAAAAAGCTTTTTGAATTTCGGATTTCCAGTCAATAGAAACGCTCGGATGTTTGCGAGCCCGCGTGCGGTTGTCCCCCGCGTATCGGCCATCATTCCCAGCAGGGCCTTGCGTTCCGGCGTTGCGGCTTCATTACGCTCCAGCGTGATGATATTGGTGATTTCAGTGACCAGAATATTTGCCAGTGGCGCGGCTTGTGTGACCAGAATTTGATTGGCCGGAAACTCATCGCTACTGTTGGCAATTTCTTCCACTTTCATCTGTGCGGCCTGAAATTCACCAAGGATTTCCTTGAACTTACTCCAGACTTCAACATTCTTCGGGTTTGTCCAGGTTTGTGACAGGTTATCCATATCCTCGCTAACTTTGGCGATATCAGCCCAAACAGCAGCCCGACCTTTCCGGAAGGTATCATTTCCGGTCAGCATCCACCCCCTGAGAGCAGCCAGGGATGAGTTAATGTTATTGACCATCGCCTGACTGGCGGCAGATGTGGGAACCCGCAGGTCAACAATTCGATGGCTTTGTTTCTGAATATCGGAAACGTTGAATACGGTAATGCCTATGGCAGCGGCCAGTAAAATAACCACAGCGGTAAAACCGCCGATAATCCGGCCCTGAATTTTAATATTTGACACCATTGCAGTATCCTTTTGCGTCAATTTGCTCAATTTTTACCAACTTGACCAATTCCGAACATAGCGTTTGGGTGTTTCTCCAGTGTGACGAAAGTGTTTCGTTATGTTTCAGGTGATGAATGATCGAGCTAAATTGTCGTAATTCAGACCTAATCTGACAGTTGCCGGCTTTTCCGGTGGCGTTTGTGCGGTTAGATTTGGTCTATAAACTATTCCATCCAGACACGTTTGCTGTTCTTCAGGGGCTGCTATGATGCCGGAACTGAGGGACAGGCGGAACATGCATTGTTTGAAAGCCGCCGGCGTCATGCGCCACGGCGACAAGGGGGCGTTCGAAATGGCGGCCACGGTCGATTACCTGTTTGCCATCGCCGCCACGGCCCATTGTGTCCGTGACCACCACTTCGACGCGGCGTTCGACGCCTACCTCAACGACGAAGAGGTTCGGGCATTTCTGGAAGAGCATAATCCAGCTGCCCTGAAAGAAATGGCCGAACGCCTGAAAGAAGCCGAAGACCGGGGACTGTGGAAAACTCGACGGAACGATACCCGGCCTTTGTTGGAGGCGTTGGCGGGGTAGTCGCCCCGATCATCAACCACCACTTAGATTTCCTCCTCCCCCCTATTTGGCCCATGCCAAATGATTGGCAATGAGGGGGAGGCCGGGTGGGGGGAAGAAAGCGCAGCGAGCGCGACAACGAATATTCCCCTTTTTTGAAACAGCACCCCCACCTCAATCCTCCCCCCTCAAGGGGGAGGAAGGGAAAAAGGATCCAGCCCAGCTACAGAAGCAGCAGATTAGCTCTCGTTTTGGCCGTCCATCTGATTTGGGTCCTGATCCGGTTCGGGCACCACGGAAAGCTGCAGATGCTTACACTGCCACCAAACGATCATCGGACTGATGATAAAGAAAACGACAAAAAACATCAGCCATCCCATCCAGGACGGGAAGACGGTGGTCTCACTGATGAAAAAATAGAAAACCAGCAGCAGGGGAAAAACCATCGAGGCAAGGGACAGCATTCGGAAATTTTTTCCGATCAAAAGAGACGCGCACTCCGGGCACCGACTTTTATTGAGGTGGGCCATTAAGATTTTTGACCAAAACCAACGCTTGCGGGCATCCTTCGCATCAAAAACGTACCCACACTTGGGACATGTCAGGGCTGCATCCATGGTGAGTTCCGCCATAATATTTCGATGGCCCTGATTGTTACAAACCAACCATTGGATTACAATTTAAAGATGCTGTAATAGCCGCGCCTAACTATAATTGGTGGTGGTGTTGACAGGAAGTGGCTGCACGGAACGTTGAGTGAAATCCCACACAATATAAATACGTCATTACCGGGCTTGACCCGGTAATCCATGGGCCCCCGGGGCAAGCCCGGGGGTGACGGGCAGGAGTGTGTTTATCGAGAACGGCTCGGATCGGTCTGCAATTCTTTCAAAAATTCCAATGACTGCCATAACAAGACCACATTCCTAGTGTAAACCTGCCCTACATCACGATTCGCCCCAAAGCGGATCGCCGGTGTTTGTCCCCAAAGGTAACGCCTTTGCGGGAGGTGCGGGTTTGTCATTTTGAATATTATTCTGTTGCCCGGTGATGAACTGGTGGCAGGTTTCGCTTGTGGAGCGCACTAAAACGTGCCGGTGGCCTCGGCAAAAAAGACGCACAAAAGCACACAAAAACGCACATTTTACCCTGCTGTCCGGTTCTACGGTCCGTTATTTCAGGTGCCAGACCCCGTCCGGCCGAAAGGCGGCGAAGGCAAAGGCGAAGGTTGTGTCGTAGACGGCGTCGGTTCGCTCGACCCCGTCGTAACGCTCGACCGTGACGTTGCCGATGTCGCGGCCAAAGGGAATCCAGCGGGTATCGTGGATCGAGTTCTGACCTTCACTCCACGACAGGATCAGCTCGTCAGTGACGATGCGGCGTTTGTCGGCGAGCCGTTTCAGGGGCCAGGCGTCATTGCCGACGACGACGACACGTTCCAGCGGCAGAATGCCGTCGGGCATGTCATAGGGAAAGCGCGAGGCGGTGTCATCGCGGCTGTCCATGCGCACGTAAGGTGTCGTGCCGTAAGGTCGGGCCTTTGGGTTGTTGGGGACCAGCACTTGGCCGTCGGGGTGGCTGGCCTTGAACAGCTCGAACGACTCGATCATCGCCGCCAGTGGTTTCAGCGATCTGCCGGTCAGGCCGCCGACGATGGCCTCGCCGGTGAACTGCTGCCACCAGCTTTCGGTTTTTTTGTCGTACATGACCATGTCGAAATGGCGCAGCCGACCGGTATTGCCGAAGCTCAGGGTTTCGCCGTCCAGCCGCCGCTCGAAAACCACGGCGGAGTTGCACAGCGGACAGTAGCTGATCAGCACCGGCATGCCGCCGACCACGTCGTTGACGATTTCATGCCACAGCAGGATGCGCAGCGGGTAGGCCCGGGCCTCGTCGTTCAGTTTGAGGCTGATCACCGGCTCCAGCGGGCCGATGCTCTGGATGGCATCAACGGCAACAAATTTTGGCGCCCTGATCGGCGGGATGGAATCCCGTTCCGTGCCATCGGATCGGATTTCGCGATAGTTGATGCTGTGTTTCGAGAAATCGGTTTTGGGAAATTCACGCAACCATTGCGCCGGATCGGCGGCAGCAGGAGAAGATACAGATATGGCCAGCAGCAGCCCGGCCAGAACCATACAAATGCGTGGACAGGCAATTATCCGCCATTTGCCTGAAAAGCCTGATACGGTACTTGCGATACCCATGGCAGGGATGGTACCGGGTATCATGCAGTCGAGACAATCACAGGAATTCAAAAATGAGCGAAAGTGACAAACAGCCAGAGACGTCTCCCGAGCCCGGCAGTGACGAGGCGCTCGACAAACGCCACGCCGAAAAGATGGCCAAGAAAAAAGCGGCGCGCGATAAAATCCTCGCCACCAAGACCATCGAAAAGGGATTACTGATCGTTCATACGGGCAAGGGCAAGGGCAAATCGACGGCCGCCATGGGCCTCGCCGTCAGGGCCATCGGCAACGGCATGAAGGTCGGCATCGTGCAGTTTGTCAAAGGCGTGTGGGAAACCGGCGAACGTCAGGTGTTGGAACACTTCCCCGATTTGGTCACCATCAAGGCGATGGGCCAGGGGTTCAGCTGGGAAACTCAGGATCGCCAGCGCGACATCGCGGCGGCGGAAAACGCCTGGGAGATGTCGAAGGAAATGATGAACGACCCGTCCTTCAAGATGATCATTCTGGATGAGCTGAACATTCCACTGCGCTACGGCAATCTCGATATCGAGGCCGTGGTCGAGTTTTTGAAAAATAAACCCGAAGACCTTCATGTCGTTGTTACCGGGCGCAACGCCAAGGAAGAGCTGATTGAAGTCGCCGATTTGGTAACGGAAATGACCATGGTCAAACATCCGTTCCGCTCCGGCGTCAAAGCCCAGATAGGGATTGAATTCTGATGCAGTATATCCGCACCGTCGCCTGTTTTTTTGGCGTTCTTTTTTTGACGGCCTGTGCCGGATGGCAAGAGCCGCCCCGTCTGACCACCGACAACCTGGTGGTCACCGCGGCGCAAACCATTGAGCGGTTTCGGAGCCACGAAAAACTGAAAGGGTTTTCCGACCTGCTTCCGTCAGCCCGTGCCGTCGTTATTCTGCCGACCGTGATCAAGGCAGGGTTTCTTGGTGGGGGTGAGGCGGGAAACGGGGTTCTTCTACGCCGCGCCGATGACGGCTCCTGGAGTTATCCGGCGTTCTATACGCTCGGCGCCGCCAGTTTCGGTCTGCAGTTCGGCGTGCAGGACACGGCCATTGTTCTGATTATCCGCAGCGAAGGTGCCCTGCAGTCAATCCTCAAACATCAGGGTAAAATCGGCGCGGATACCGGGGCCTCGGTCGGCGGTGTCGGCGTTGGCCTTGAGGCGTCCGTCACCACCAATCTGGGTGCCGACATCGTGGCTTTCGCCAGTTCCAACATCGGGGCTTATCTGGGAGCCTCACTGGAAGGGGCGGTGCTGGCCACGCGACGCGATCTGAACGAGGCGTTTTATGGTGAAGGGGCAACGCCGGAGACCATCATCGCGGGCAGTGTAAAAAATCCGACGGCCGATTCGCTGAGGCAGGTACTTGCCCGCAAATAGTTACTCCCCGGCGCTCATGTTTCAGGGCACCGGATCAGACGTCGGCAAGTCATTGCTGGTTGCGGGTCTGTGCCGGATTTTTAAAAACCGCGGCCTTGCCGTCAAACCGTTCAAGCCGCAGAACATGTCAAACAATGCCGCCGTCACCGATGATGGAGGCGAAATCGGCCGGGCCCAGGCTTTGCAGGCGCGGGCCGCCGGAGTGCCATTAAGCGTTCACATGAACCCGGTGCTGCTGAAACCACAAACCGAAGTCGGTGCCCAGGTTGTTGTTCAGGGAAAAGTTGAGGGCACGGCCAAGGCCCGGGATTACCACAAGCTGAAATCCAAACTTCTCGCCAGCGTGCTCGAAAGTTTCAAGATTGTCGGTGAGGCGGCAGACTTAGTTCTGGTCGAGGGTGCGGGCAGCCCGGCAGAGGTTAACTTGCGCGGCGGTGACATCGCCAACATGGGTTTTGCCGAGGCGGCGGATGTGCCGGTCGTCCTGATTGCCGACATCGACCGGGGCGGGGTAATCGCCAGCCTGATCGGCACCCACGCGGTCCTGAGCGAAGATGAACGCCGCCGGGTTAAGGGCTACATCATCAACAAATTTCGTGGTGACCCGACATTGTTTGATGACGGATTGCGCATCATCGAAGAGCGAACCGGGTGGCTCTGTTTCGGTGTCGTCGGGCATCTCGATGCGGCGCACCGCTTGCCGCAGGAAGACGCCATGGCGCTTGACCATCGTGGGTCATCCGAGGCCACCGACGGGGCGATCAAGATCGCCGTTCCCCGTCTGTCACGAATCTCCAACTTCGACGATCTGGACCCATTGATCGCTGAGTCGGATGTGTCCGTTGTTTTCGTCAGCCCGGGTGAGGTTATCCCCGGAGATGCCGATGTGGTGTTGATCCCGGGTTCCAAGGCAACGCTGTCGGACCTGAAGGACTTTCGCGCCGAGGGCTGGGACATCGATATCCTGTCGCACCAACGTCGTGGCGGAATGGTCATTGGCATCTGCGGCGGTTACCAGATGCTGGGCCGGCGGATCGAGGACCCGAACGGCATCGAGGGGCCACCGGGCGGTGCCGACGGTCTGGGGCTTCTGGATATTTCAACCACCATCGCCGGGGACAAAGCGCTGCGCAAAGTCAGTGGTGTCGAGGTCGGATCGGGTGCGGCGATCCGAGGGTATGAAATGCACATGGGCGACACCACCGGCCCCGACACCAATCGGCCCTGGTTGACACTCACCCCGGATCGCGCCGATGGGGCCAGTTCCGCCTGTGGCCGTATCAAGGGTGCCTATGTGCATGGCCTGTTTTCCTCCGACCCGTTCCGCGCGGAATTTTTGAGCGCCCTGCGCACGCATCGAACGTCGGATATTTCCTACGAGGCCGGTGTCGAGGCTGCGCTGGATGAGGTCGCGGAAGCCCTGGAAAGTTATCTGGATGTTGAGGCTTTGAAAGCTCTGTTCTAACTCAGATCAAACCGGATCACGGCGAACGCCCCGATCCAGGCGACGTTGATCAGGCTGGCGACGGTGTACATATAGAGGGCGCGTTCGATGTCTTTGATTTTGACTTTGGCCGTGCCGTCGCCCATCCACGGATCCTTGACCACGGTATTGGCGTACCGCCGTGGCCCGGCCAGGGCAATGTTCAGGGCCCCGGCCATGGCGGCCTCGGGCCAGCCGGCGTTCATGGATTTGTGTTTGCCGGAATCCCGCATCATGGCGCGAAACGCCTTGGCCGCATTGGCGGTCGGTGTGAATAGTGCGGCCAGAACTAAAAACAGGCCAGTCAGGCGGGCCGGGATCAGGTTCAGGACATCATCAAGCCGTGCCGCTGTCATGCCGAAGGCGCGGTATTTTGAATTTTTGTAGCCGATCATGGAATCCATGGTGTTGACGGTCTTATAGACAAGCAGCCCCGGAAATCCGAACAACAGATACCAGAAGATCGGTGCGATCACACCATCGCACAGGTTCTCGGCCAATGATTCGATCGCCCCCCGGGCGACCCCGTGTTCATCGAGTTGCGACGTGTCTCGTCCGACAATCTGCGATACCGCGTCGCGGCCCGGCTCCAGTCCGACGGTGAGTGCCTTGGCGACATCCTTCACATGATCATACAGGCTGCGCCCGGCAAGCAGGACGGTGATCAGGATCAGCTCGATGATCCAGCCCATGGGGTGGTGCAGGCTGAGCCAAGCGATGGCGGCGCCGATGACCCCGGTGGTGGTGACCATGATAAGCACGGTGATCGCGCCGCGAATGGTCCGCGCGGCTTCGCTGCGTTTTTCACGGTTGAGTTTTTGATCAAAAAAGTTGATGGCATTGCCAATGGCGACGATCGGATGTTTGACGAACCGGAACAGGAAGTTCATATCGCCCAGATAGGTATCGAAGATGATCGCCAGGATCAAAAGGATCAGGGGGTCGAATTCCTGATCTACGCCTGCCATGCCGAAAGTAAACATGGGCTGAATTTGCGCCTCGATTTCGCAGGCGTCAACGAAATTTGGCAGTAAAAGTTAAAGGTTTGGAAAGGCTTAAAAAGTTAGAGTGACCTGTATTTCTGGGGATTTTTTGGGTACCAATTAAAATCATGGCAAGCGAACCTGAAATTGACGGCGAAGTTAAGGCCGAACCGGATGGCGAGATCGATATCGAGCAGGGCCTCGAGACCGAGATGGAGGCCAATCCGGAGGGCCCGTCAGATACGATTGTTGACGGCATGCCGGCGTCCGAGGAGACATCCGAGACGATGCCGGAAATTGTCCCCGACCCCAATCCGGAGCCCGAGGCTGAAACCAATATGCCTGAGGCGGAACCTGTTCCTGACCCCGCCACGGAAGGTGGTGCCGACAGCGCTATGGGGTCTGGAAAAGATGTTGGTGATGCCTTTGCCCAGGTTGTGGACGCGTTCTCGCGCCTGATGGAGGCGCTGCCCGGTTGGCTGGTAATCGCCCTTGTCGCCGTGTTTGCGATCATCGCCGGCGTGGTGATCGGGGGGCGCATGAATAGACGGACCGAACCCGGGCCAGCCGCGCCGCCCGCTGAACCAAAACTGACTCGGCGCGCCCTGCCCGCGCCGGAGAGTCCGGTTTTTGTCAAGTATCAGGAGTTTCTTGAGCAGAAAGGTGTTCAGGCCAAGGAATTTGATTCCCAGGTGCGGGCCTTCGCCGAACGCTACAAGGAAATGCGCCAGAACCTTCGTGATCTGATGCCGGGGGATAAATCTCTGGATGATGCAGTTGAGGAGATCAGGGACGCGCTCGATCAGGGCGACTTTGATCATGCGCTTGGGTTGTTGTCTGAAATCGGTAAGCGTGAAAATGCCGACGGTGTCGAGAAACATAACGCCGCGCAAAAGCATCTGATGGCGGCGGCGATTTCAAAAATCATCGCCGGGGACCTGCAGATGGCCCGCTTGGCGTATCAGGAGGCTGCCGAATTTTACCGTGAAGCCGTCGAGGCCCTTCCTGATTTTCAGGAAGAGTTGCATGGGGAATACCTCAACAAATACGGCACGGCGTCTTATCAGGCCGGTGATAACGAAACAGCCATCGCGGCGTTCGAACGGGCCTTGCAGATTCTGGAACGCCGGCTGGGCAAGAACCACCCGGACGTGGCGACAGCGCTTAACAATCTGGCACTTCTGCATTATTCACGCGGCAATTACGATGCGGCTGAACCCTTATACCAGCGCTCACTCGCCATTGATGAACACACCCTTGGCATTGATCATCCGGGTGTGGCAACGGACCTGAACAACCTGGCGCTCCTCTACAAAAAGCAGGGAAATCTGGAGGCCGCTGAACCCCTGCTCAAGCGCGCTATGGAAATCAAGGAAGGCCAGTTTGATCCGGGCCATCCGTCACTGGTGACAGGGTTGAAAAATTATGCGTCTCTGCTCCGGGCGCTTGGCCGCGAAGAAGAGGCGGAAGTCTTCGAGCGCAAAGCAACAGTGCTGCCACCCAAGCGTACGGGACGAGCGCCTGAGTAAACGTGCCTGAATAGACCCGACTGAATATATGTCGTGGTCGAGGGTCCAATTGATCTGGATTAAAGTCAGCGGTTACATTTGGTGCCATAATGTTATGGCGTGCGGAATGGTGCCTCCTGATCTGTGCGGGTCACCATAATCTCTGCATGCTTTTGATGTTAACCCGATGGAACGGGAGGAAAGCGCATGACTATTCTTCATCGAATGTGGCTATGGTTCCCGACGTTATTTTTAATGGGTTTTGTCGTTAATCTTGTTTCGGCTCCGGCCCGGGCGGCTGAGGTGGTCAGCTTCAGCGAAGATATTTTTCCGATTATTCAAATTCGCTGCCTCGAGTGTCATCAGCCTCAAGGTGAAGGCTATGAGAAGAGTGGCCTTGATCTCAGAACCTATGACAGTCTTATGAAAGGAACCAAGTTCGGTCCCATGGTGATTCCGGGGGATGCCTTTATGAGCAATTTGATCGTTTTGATCGATGGCCGGGCCAAATCCGGATTGCGCATGCCGCACGGTAAGAAAAAACTGACCAGTTGCGATAAGGACCTGTTTAGGAGCTGGATCAATCAGGGTGCCAAGGACAACTGAGTATTGGCGTCGAGCGGTGCGGTTCCGACTATAGAAGCACCGTGAACAATACGGATGCGACAAGCATGATGGCAAACCCCTGATTGACGCGTTGACTGGTTTTCTCATCATGAAGAACGTGACGTAAGGCGCTGCCTATATATAACCAGGCCGGATTGACGATGCATATAATTGAGTAGCAGAGCATGATCTGAACAAAAATAGATTGGGTCGGGGCCTGTGGGATCAGATGAAACCCCGAGAACAAGGCGGTAAACGCGGCATAAGCTTTGGGGTTGGAGATATTCAGAATAAAGCCGGTCACAAACCCCGGGCCATCTGTCATTGAGGCTGATTTCCCTACAGGGGGGGCCGTCGCAATTTTATAAGCAAGATAAGCAAAGTAGCCGATTGCAAATACCGTCAGGACTTCGGCAGCGTTCGGGATGGTGATGATTGCCGCGAAGACCCCTGCCGCAACACCAACAATTACAACCATCACGCCAAGAATAATCCCAAGCAGATAGTTGCGTCCGGCCCTAAATCCATAGGCGGCACCGGTTGCGGCCAGACTCAGAGTTGCCGGTCCCGGACTGCCCGTTAAGGCAAATCCAACCAGAGTGAATGCGATCAGGTCATCATAGTTTATCAGATCCATAGAATGTCCGCTGCCGTTGGTCGTTATTCACGTTTCCCTAAACGTCGAATGATACCTCGTCCCGCGGTCAGAACAAAGAACAGCGCGCCGATGGCAGCGAGCAAAAACATCAGGCCATGGGGCGCCCATAGGTTTATGGCATACCCTGAGGCAGGCGGGCCGATGATATTGGCCATCTCGAAGGCCATGATGAAGGCGGCGTTGGCCGCGGTCAGTTGACCCGCCGGAAACCGGTCACCCAGCATGGTCAGGGCGACACCATAAATCGCCCAGGCACCGCCGCCCCATATGAAAAGGACAATGGCGAGGGCGTAAGGTTGCTCGTATATAAAGGGTACCAGCCCTGGGCCAAGCGCGCAGGCGGCACCACAAAACAGCAACATGCCGCGACGGCTAACGTGATCAGCCATCCAGCCGATCGGATATTGCAGCAACAGGTTTCCGGCTAGAAACAGGCTCAGTAACGTTACCGCATAACTTTCCTCAAAGCCGACCCGCAGGCCATAAAGTGGAAGGAAACTGAAGGTTGCGGCGTCGGTTACGCCAGATAACATGGCGGCCCCAAAGATCGTAGGTGCTGCCGCGGCGAGGCCCCTTAGTTTGGTGTGCGCGGGCACGGTCATTGCGGGGGCCATATGACGGATCCAGAAAACCGGTAGGGTGGAAAGACCAACGAATGACGCATACATCAGATAGGGCACCGCGCCTTTTGATCCAATCCAGGCGACGATGACCGGTCCTGCTGCAAACCCCATTGCCAGCACCATCGTGTAGATGGCCATCACCCGACCGCGTGATGAGTTGGGGGTCGCCATATTCAACCAGGTTTCGGAAACCACCCAAGGCATCGCCAGTCCGATGCCAATGATAAATCTAAGGATGAACCAGATCGGTAGCTCATCAAATAGCGGAAACAGCAAAATCGCGCACAGGATAATACCGCTGCCAAGCAGCAGTGCATTGACGGCTCCCACACGTTTGATCAGGAAAGGTGTCAGGGTTGTCGCCGATATTACCCCAATGGGCGACATGGCGGAATTCAGTCCGATCACCAGAGTCGAGACACCTCGTGATTCCATGACCAGTGCCAGCAATGGGGCCAATCCACCGAAGGCGACGCCAATGATAAAGGCGCTGGATAAAAGTGCGAACAAGACGTTACGTCGCTCGCCGGATTTTAGAAAATAATCGCTGGAATTTGTCATGGCTGCACCTGAACTCAGACGGTGGCGTTTGTAAATCAGATTGCGTCGTTTTCAGTCTTTGTTTCACCGATCAGGTGGCCTATGGTGCGCGAGCTTGAGGAGCCGGAGGCGATGACCAGCTCAGATGGTGCCGGATGAACCACAGGGTTCGCGGCTGTTCAAACGCTTAGAGGCAAGGACCAGGCGCATGACAGACAAAACCGCCGTAATGATTTGCGGCCATGGCAGCCGTGATGATGCTGCTGTAGAAGAATTTAATACCCTCGCAGGTCACTTAAGGAAGCGCCTTCCCGGTTTTGATGTGGAAAGCGGATTCCTTGAATTCGCCACGCCGATCCTGCGCGAAGGTCTCGACAAGCTGAAAGGGCGCGGGGCAGAAAAGATCATCTGTGTGCCGGGCATGCTTTTTGCTGCGGGCCACGTGAAGAATGACCTGCCGTCCGAAATTAATAATTACGCCGCCGAGAACCCTGACCTGGAACTGGTGTTCGCCCGTGAGCTGGCCATCGATTCCAAGCTGTTGGCGGCGGCGCGGGACCGCATCGAGGAGGCTGAGAAAACCTCTGACAAAGAAATATCACGTAAAGATACCCTGCTGATGGTGGTTGGCCGTGGGACCAATGATTCCGATGCCAATTCCAACGTCAACAAGGTCGCCCGGATGCTCTGGGAAGGAATGGGTTTTGGCTGGGCGGAAGTCAGTTATTCCGGTGTTGCTTACCCGTTGGTCGATGAGGGTATGCGCCACGCCCTGCGGCTTGGCTACAAACGTATCATCGTATTTCCGTATTTTCTGTTTACCGGCATTCTGGTGCGGCGGATTTATGCGTGGGCAGATGAGGCGGCCGCGGTTCACCCCGATGTAGAGGTCATCAATGCCTCTTATCTGAACGATCACGAACAGCTGCTGGACTGTTTTGCCGACCGTGTTGATGAGGCATTGAACGGCACCAACAACATGAACTGCCAGCTCTGCAAATACCGCGAACAGATCATCGGTTACGAAGATGACCAGGGAGCCGCCCAAGTCGGTCACCATCATCATGTGATGGGGATCGGTACTGATGGTCATGGAGCTCATGATCATGGCGTGCATCACGGTCATTCGCACGGCCATTCCCACGACCATAAATCCGACGAAGAATAAGTCGCCAATGGTTAAGGTGTCGCCCGAATTCGACTACATCAAGGACCCGGATGAAATCTACCGGCAGTCGTTTGCCACGGTTCGCCGCGAAGCGGACCTCGGCGGGTTTTCAGAATCAACCGCAAATGTTGTTGTCCGATTGATCCACGCTTGCGGCATGACCGACATTGCCACCGACGTACGTGTCAGTGAAGGGGCTGTTGAGGCAGGGCAGGCAGCACTTTCGGCGGGCAAACCCATATTTGTCGATGCCGAAATGGTTGGGGCTGGAATTATCCGCAAGCGCCTCCGTAACACTAACCCGGTGATCTGTACCTTGAATGATGTGGCCGTGCCGGAGATGGCAAAGAATTTGGCGACAACCCGGTCTGCGGCAGCCGTTGATTTATGGGGCGAACAGATGGAGGGTGCCGTCGTCGTCTTTGGCAATGCGCCGACAGCACTTTTCAGGTTGCTGGAGATTCTCGCTGAAGGGGGTCCAAAACCGGCGCTCATTTTGGGATTCCCGGTCGGGTTCATCGGGGCGGCTGAATCAAAAAAGGCGCTGCTGAGCCATGCCGCAGATGTCCCGTACATGACTCTTCTCGGCCGCCGAGGTGGCAGTGCCATCGCCGCTGCTGCGGTCAACGCTATTGCCGGAGGTCTCGAATGAAACGCTGGTTAACGGTCATCGGCATCAGTGAGGACGGGTTGCACAGCTTGCCACCATCGTCACTTGAGCTGATCAAGGCGGCAGAGGTACTTGTCGGCGGGGCACGCCATTTGGCCAAGGTGCCGGACTATGGCGCCGAGCGGATGGATTGGGGCAAAGGGTTTTTCAACGCCATTGAAGAGCTTGAGGATTACAAGGACAAGAACGTCGTCGTTGTGGCTTCCGGTGATCCCTTGAATTTCGGTGCGGCCTCAACCCTTCGCAAACGATATGCGGCCGACGAAATGGCGATCATTCCAGCCCCCGGATCGTTCAGTCTGGCGGCGGCGCGGATGGGTTGGTCCTTGCCTGACGTGGAACAGGTTACAGTTCACGGTCGCCCGCTTGAGGTGGTTAATCTTTATTTGGCCCCCGGCGCGAAACTTTTGATTCTGAGTTGGAACGGCGCATCACCCGCTGTACTGGCAGATCTGCTGTGTGAAAAAGGCTTTGGCAAAAGTGTTATCCATGTGTTCGAACATATGGGCGGCGAACTTGAAAAGCATATTGAAGCGACGGCTGAAGGCTGGAATATTGAACGCACGGCGGACCTCAATACCATGGCGCTCGAATGCGTTGCGGGTCCGAATGCCCAATGCTGGTCCCGCGTACCGGGCCTACCGGAGGCCGCTTTCGAGCATGATGGCAAGATCACCAAACGCGAAGTCCGGGCGGCAACTTTGGCGCTGCTTGCGCCCCTGCCCAGTGAAACGCTGTGGGACATCGGAGCCGGTTCGGGGGCCGTTGGCATCGAGTGGTTGCGGGCAGATAACTCCGTAAATGCATTGGCCTTCGAACATGATGCTGCCAAATGCGAAGTCATCACCAGAAACGCTGGCAATCTTGGCGTGCCTCGACTGAAAATTATTGAAGGCAGCGCGGTTGAGAAAATCACCGAAATCGAAACCTCGCCGGATGCAATTTTTATGGGTGGTGGGGTCAGTGATCGGGCGTTGATGGAGGCCTGCTGGCAGCGCCTTGCTGACGGCGGAAGGTTGGTTGCAAATGGCGTGACCGTTGAGGCCCATGCCGCCTTGATGGAATTCCGGAAAAGCCATGGCGGCGAGCTAACACGAATTTCCGTCGCCCGCTCCGGTGCGGTCGGCAGCATGACGGCGCTGCGCCCTTTGATGGATGTGCTGCAATTGAAAGTGACAAAACAATGACCGGAACGCTGTATGGACTGGGCGTCGGCCCTGGTGATCCTGAACTGCTAACCCTGAAGGCCGTACGGCTGATCAGCCAGTCCCCAGTCATCGCTTATCCCGCGCCCGATACCGGCGACAGTCTGGCCCGTGCCATCGCCGCGCCGCATATCCCCGAAGGCCGTGAAGAGATCGTCATCCGTACGCCGATGGTTGCCGGTAAATTCCCGGCAAATGATGTTTATGATCTCTATTCGAAAGAGATCGCTGAGCACCTGAGCGCCGGGCGAGATGTTGCAGTGTTGTGTGAAGGTGACCCGTTTTTGTACGGCTCTTTTATGTATGTGTTCTCCCGCCTTGCCGAAGAGTTCCCCATTGAGGTTGTGCCCGGCGTGTCGTCACTAGGCGCCTGCGCGGCGGCGGCGGGGGCACCGCTTGTCTCGCGCAATCAGGTCCTCAGCATTATCCCGGCAACCCTTGAGGAATCAGTATTGAAACGTCGCATTGCAGAGTCAGAGGCTGTTGCCGTCCTGAAAGTTGGGCGACATCTTGAAAAAGTCCGGCGTGTTCTTGCCGACCTTAATCTCAAAGATCACGCGTTTTATGTGGAACATGCGAGCATGAAAAATCAGAAAGTATCAAATCTGGATGATCTCGGTGACATCACCGCGCCCTATTTTTCGATGATTCTAATTCGTCACCCCGAAGCGGAGGCTGGCGCATGAGCATATATTTTGTCGCCCTGACCGAACGTGGTGGTGTCTTGGCCCAGTCGCTGGTTTCGTCGCTGGCGGATGCCGAGATCCATGGTCGGCAGGGACGGGTCAAAAATGCAGATATGTTTTTTGACAACACGTTGGAGCACTTGCGTCAGGCGTTCACTGCCGGGCACTCGATCGTCGGCATTTGTGCAGCAGGTATTCTGATCCGCGCACTAGCGCCGTTGTTAAACGATAAAAATACTGAACCGCCCGTTATTGCACTTTCCGAAGATGGCAAAAGCATCGTGCCCCTCCTAGGTGGCCACAACGGGGCAAACCGGCTGGCTGAACAACTGGCGGACCTGAGCGGCGGACATGCGGCGCTGACAACAGCCGGCGACGTCGCCTTTGGTATTGCGCTTGATGACCCACCTGAAGGATGGAACATCAGCAACCCGGATCAGGCCAAGGACATCATGGCAGCCATGTTGGCGGGTGAGTCTGTAAAGCTGGATGTACACGTGGGGGATGCGGCATGGCTCAGCGAAAGTGCGCTGCCGATTTCCGAAACCAGCGACCGGGTGATCCACATCTCCCATAAAGACGGGTCAGACCAATTTACACTTCACCCGCCGGTTCTGGTTCTTGGTGTCGGTTGCGAAAGAGGTGCGGACCCGGCCGAGGTGATCGAATTAGCTGAGGCGACTCTGAAAGATCACGGGTTGGCGAAAGGTGCCATCGCCTGCGTGGCCTCCATTGATGTCAAAATGGATGAGGTTGCCGTTCATGTGCTGGCCGACCATCTTGGTGTTCCGGCAAGATTCTATTCCGCCACCGAACTGGAACAACAGTCTTCCCGTTTGGTCAATCCATCCGATGTTGTCTTTCAGGAAGTCGGATGTCATGGCGTTTCGGAAGGGGCGGCTCTTGCCTGTGTTGGTGAGACCGGTGAGTTGATTATCCCTAAAACCAAATCGAAACGCGCCACCGTTGCCATTGGACTGTCCAGTGGCAACATCGACGCCGGGACCCGCGGCCGACGGCGTGGCCGGTTATCGGTGGTTGGTATCGGTCCCGGTAAATCGGATTGGCGAACCCCTGCGGTGACCAAGGCCATTTCCCAAGCCAGCGATGTTGTTGGATACAAACTTTATCTGGATTTGCTGGGCGGCCTGATCGACGGCAAAACACGCCATATGTCGGAGCTGGCCCAAGAGGAGGACCGGGTCCGAAAGGCGCTGGACCTGGCCGCCGACGGACGGGACGTGGCACTGGTTTGTTCAGGAGATGCCGGAATATATGCGCTGGCAACACTGGCCTTTGAGTTGGTTGATCGTGAAAATCGCGACGACTGGAACAGATTGTTGATTGAGGTCGAGCCTGGGGTCAGCGCAATTCAGGCTGCGGCATCACGCATCGGTGCGCCCATCGGACATGATTTTTGTACCATCTCGTTGTCTGATCTGCTGACCCCCTGGGAAGAGATCAAGCGTCGCCTGAACGCCGCTGCCGTCGGGGATTTTGTTGTCGCCTTCTATAACCCCGTATCAAAACGCCGTCGCCATCAGCTGGAATTCGCCCGCGATACGTTGCTCGATAACCGTCCGGCGGAGACTCCGGTCATGCTGGCACGTAACCTTGGCCGGGAAGAAGAAACCATTACCTATATCACGCTTGGTGAGCTGACGGCCGACCATGCCGACATGCTGACACTGGTGCTGGTCGGTAATTCGCAGAGCCGGTTGATCGAGCAGGGTGGTCATCAGCGTGTCTATACCCCGCGCGGATATGCGGCTAAACTCTCGGGTTAGACGAGACCATATTTTTTCAGGGAGATTCTCTCATGCGATTTATTTTGGCAGCCCCAATTGTTTTTGCGATGGCGCACCCGGCGCAGGCTCAGTCCACGCCGCCGCCACCGAGAAATGCTGTGGGATCGGTTCTGTCCTCGACCGCCGAACAGATGACTCAGGTACTGTTTAGTGCTGCGGAGAAAAGTATCATTGAAGGTTTCTTCGGCCATAGCGCGACGGCAACGGCTCAACAATCCCCTTCACTTCCTTCACCTGATTCAACGGCAACGGCAAGTGGCCGAATTCTGAAACAGGTCCTGGATACAGTGACCGGCCAAACCACGGTCAGCTCACGCGAAAGTGGCTCTGAAGGAGGTGAAGGCGGCGAGGGAGGAAAGGCTGACGACGACTACGACGACGATGATAAGAGAAAGAAGAACAAAAAATACAAGAAGAACAAGAATAAAGGCCACGGCAAAAACAACAAAATGCCACCGGGCCTCGCTAAGCGAAATTCATTGCCGTCCGGGCTACAGAAACAGTATGAAAAAAATGGCCGACTTCCACCGGGGTTGGCCAATCGCGAATTGCCAGACAATTTGATCCGCCGGCTTCCACCTGCAAAGACCGGAACCGAACGGGTCATTTCGGGCAGCGACATGGTGCTGGTTGATCAGGCAACCGGGATCATTCTTGATATCCTTCGGGACGTTGTCACCGGCAGAAAGTAGACAGGAACCCATAAATACATGAACGTTCATTTTATAGGAGCCGGGCCGGGCGCGCCCGACCTGATTACCGTGCGTGGTTTGGAAATTATCCGTAATTCTCCGGTCGTTCTTTACGCCGGTTCGCTGGTCCCTGAAGCCATCATCGCCGAAGCATCGGACGATGCCCGGGTTCTTGATACAGCCCCGATGAACTTGGATGAGATCATTGAAGAAATGGTGGCTGCCAGCGCCGCCGGGCACGATGTGGCGCGGGTGCACTCCGGTGACCCGTCGCTTTATGGAGCCATCGCTGAACAGATGCGCAGATTAGATGAGTTGGGGATCTCCTATGACATCACGCCGGGTGTATCGGCTTATGCCGCCGCCGCTGCTGCATTAAATACGGAGCTGACCCTGCCCAATGTCAGTCAGACCATCATACTGACCCGTACCGCCATGCGCAGTTCGGCCATGCCCGAAGGCGAGGAGCTGGAAAATCTTGGAAAAAGCCGGGCGACGCTAGCCATTCATTTGTCGGTCAATAACCTCGCCAACGTGGTCCGCGATCTAACCCCGCACTATGGCGAAGATTGCCCGGTCGCGGTCGTCTACCGCGTTAGCTGGCCAGATGAACAGATAATTAAAGGCACGCTTAAGGATATCCGAGGCAAGATCAAAAAATCCGGTATTACCCGCACGGCGTTGATTCTCGTTGGCCACGTGATCGACCCGGAACAGTTCGACGACAGCCGCCTCTACGCGCCCGATCATCATCATGTACTAAGGCCAAAAAAATAAGCGCGCAGGGATACCTGATCAGCGCCAGTATTTTCGATCCAGTTCATTCAGAACCGGCAACAGGCGCTGTTGCCAAGTATGACGCGCGGCGTAATGGTCAGTTGCCCCACTTCGCTGATTGTCCAGAATTGTGTCGTCGCTGAGCCATTGGTCCAGCATTTTATCCAGTTCAATCAAGTCATCCGGGAAAAAATTAATGAACGGATTGGAGGCCTCATCATCTTTCAGGAACTTGTTGTAGTCAGTTAACAAAAGACTGCCATATGCAAGTGAATAGAACATGCGTTCATGTCCGCCGTCTCTGAAACTGGGCACGATATTCAGTGATACCTTTGCCCGTGCCATGGCATCCATGACCTGGGTAAAAGATTGTCCGCCAATAAACTGATGGTTGGGAAATGCTTTGGTGATCTCATTGGAAACATCTCCAATGACGGTTACCCGGTGGTTTTTTATTGCCGATAGAATGCGAACTCTTTCCCTGTTAATGAAAAACCGTTCGGTTGGAGGGAAAACTTCAGAAAGCAGCTGGGGGGTTCGCTTTATACCAACGGCCTCAAGCGCCACCATGATGGTTGTAAATATCTGCGCATGCGGAGAGCATAACTGCTCCTCAACCGCAATAAGAGCCTCCCTTACATGCTCAAAGTTCGGGAATTCTGCCTCAAGCCAGTCCTTGAAAGGTGGGGTCGCCTGGATGTTTCCGGCAAACAGAATGTCAATGTCGCGCTCACGCGTGGGGCGCTGGTCGAGCAATGGCGGAGGGCCGCCGTGAGGGAAGAAAATGCATCGCTCAGGGTCAAGACCGAATGACGCACTGTATTCGAGGTGTTCTCTCGAGACCAAACCACCGAGAAAACTATTCGGAAAATCGCGAAACTTTGGTAGCAAGGCACTTGGGTTATCCGTCATGAAACTGAATTTGGGAACGCCGACCTCGTCGAAAAAATTACTGGTGCCAGTCTTGATGTCGTACCTTCCGTTGATATCGACGATAAACGCGGGCCCCTGATGTTGGGCAATTTCTCCCAACAGTATTTGGAGAAAATCTGTGTTTAACGTATCTCCCGTGCACATAAGAAGCCGAGCCCCGATGCCCAGTTGGCGCATGGCCGCAGCCAAATCCAGGGACATGGTATCAATTGAGGCCGCATATGTCGGGGTTGTAAAAATCAGGCACTTCACGCCAGTATAAGAAGGCACCACGACTTTTCCTTTCTTCTGGTCGAGATCAACATCATTGTTGCGACTGAATGTTCCCTTAGCAAGAGGTGCCTTGTGGGTATCGGGAGTTTACAGGTGGTCGCCCTTCAGCTTCCCCTCCGATGACCCCACGAACTGCTGCGCATCATCGGTAATTTCATAAAAGTCCGCTTTCTCAGCCGTAAATATATGGCCGATGGTTTTGAGTTGGGTGGGCTGATCAAGTGTTCCGGCGAGGATGCCTGTTCCGGGTTGATCATGGGGCTCCCAGAACAGGTTGGTGCCGCATTCGCCACAAAATCCGCGCCGGGCTGTTGCTGATGTTGCGTACCATTTAAGACCGGCACCCCGGACAAGTTTGATGTCGGTTTTGGGGGCTTTGCTGTGTGCGCCAAATGCCCCGTGCAGTTTTTGACATATGGAGCAGTGACAGTTGATAACATCGCGCAACCGGCCATGAATTTCGTAGCGCACCGCGCCGCACAAACAACCACCTGATGTCATCTTAGGTCCTCGGTTTTCCATCGTGTGCCTCACAATTGATTCAGTATCCACTCACCACAATCTTCCACCGACTCGCTCCAATGACCCGGCAATCTAGGCGGGCGACGAATGAGGACGATGGGGATGTCGGCCTCCAGGGCGGCCAGAATTTTGCCTTGTGTTGCCGCCCCACCCGCGTGTTTTGAAACCAGGCAGTCGATCCGGTGTTTGGCGATCAATTGCCGTTCCGAATCAAGATCATGGGGCGGGCGTCCGGTAATGACCAGGTGGTCGGCGAGCGCCAAAGGTTCGGTCGGTTGTTCAATAAGCCTAACCAGAAACCACATGCCCCTGTTTTCAGAGAAAGCGTCGAGGCCGCGTGTTCCGATGGTCAGGAAGGTTCGTTTGGCAAAGGTCGCGATGGCGTCGCTGGCGGCGACCATGTCATCGACCTCAACCCATTTTCCATCTGCTGGCAGGGCCCACTCCGGGCGGGCCAGTGTAATGCGTTGCGTATCGGTAACGGTACAGGCCACGTAGGCGCTGTCGGAAATGGTGTCAGCATAGGGATGGGTTGCGTCGACCAGTAGATGGATTGATTCTTCTTCGATAAAAGTCTTCAGTCCCTGAATACCTCCGAAACCACCGCTGATGACACGTCCGGGAAGTGCTGATGGGTTCTTTGTACGGCCGGCAAGAGACGTGATGATCTCGACGTCTTCCGGCGATGTCTCAACGAGATGCCGGGCCAGTTTGGCTGCTTCTCCCGTGCCACCAAGAATCAAAACCTTTCTAGTCACCACCTGAATCTCCCACCAACTCCCCCTGGCGATCATAGGCGAGAACCCGTACATCGGTCCCGCCCGCCAGTGCGGCCATGGCAACTTCACGGGCTCGCAAAGACACCTGATCGGCCAGCTCAATATGGGCATCCCTGCAAAGATCAAGGGCCTGAAACCCGGTGTTCGCAACGCCTACAGCCTCAACCAGCTGCTCACCCGCACCGGCATCTTTTGCCATCAAAGACAAATTGGGCATATCCAGTCGTGAGCGAGACGAATGCAGGTCAAGATGACCTTGTGCCAGTTTGCTGAGTTTCGCGAATCCGCCGCCAATCGTCAGTCGGGGGACTGGGTTTTTGCGCAGGTATTTCAGCAGTCCTCCAGCAAAATCACCCATATCAATCAAGGCCTGTTCGGAGAGGTCAAATTTTTTGCGTAAGGCATTTTCCGATGTTGACCCGGTCGCTGCGGCGATGTGGGTGAGATGTGCGGCACGGGCGACATCAATACCTCGGTGAATGGAATGAATCCATGATGAGCAGGAAAACGGGATCACAATCCCCGTTGTTCCCAGCACCGATAACCCACCCTTGATGCCAAGCCGTCCGTTCATGGTCTTTTCGGCCAGTTTTTCACCACCCGGAATGGAGATGGTGATTTCAACATCACCGCTGTCGTCAAACTCTGCAGCGATTTCCGAAATCGTGGTCTCCATCATGTGTCGGGGCACGGGATTAATCGCGGGTTCACCGACGCCTAATGGAAGGCCTGGCAGGGTTACCGTGCCAACACCTTCGCCCGCCCGGAACACGACACCTGACCCGGTTTCGCCATGTCGGACATCAGCGATAATTTCAGCCCCGTGAGTGACATCCGGGTCATCGCCGGCGTCCTTGATGATGCCGGCTCGCGCAAATCTATCTCCGGATTCCGAAGTCGACAGATTAAACCCCGGTGTCTGGCCTCTGGGCAGGCGGATCGTGACGGTTCGCGGGAACATGCCCGTCAGTAGTGCGCGATAGGCCGCCACCGCCGCCGCAGTAGCGCAGGCCCCGGTTGTCCAGCCTCTGCGGAGTTCGTGTGATGACTTTCGTTCCGACATGGCGGTAATTTAGCCTTGATTTGTGCCTGCTGCCAGTGTTCTTCGGGCGCAGTTAACAAGCGGCTTTGCCTTGATGAGGGGAGCCATCACGGTCATAGTGCCTTCCGCGCAGCAACGTGAGGAAAGTTATGGCGGATAAAGAACCCGAGAACCGCAAAAAGCAACCGGCCCCTGGACCAAAAACAACACGTCTGGGCATGATTGCCGGTCTGGCGGCAATTTTGATTGCGGCTGCTGTTGCCTATTGGGGCGTGAATGAGCGGAATTCCAAATTTCCTCAAAAATCAAATGCTCCGGAAGCATCGGCGCCAAAATCCTCAAGTGTTTCACTCGGCGGGCCGTTTTCACTGACTGATCACAATGGGCGTGCCGTCACGGATAAAAGTTTTCATGGTAAGCTCATGCTGGTGATGTTCGGCTATACCTACTGCCCGGACGTTTGCCCAACGCAGTTAAGTACGGTTTCTGATGCGATTGATGCGCTCGGTGAGGCAGCTGAGAATGTTACGCCCGTATTTATCAGCATCGATCCTGAACGGGATACGGTTGAGCATCTGAAAGAGTATGTCAGCTATTTTCACCCAAGCCTGATCGCCATGACAGGCAGCGTTGAACAGATCAAGTCCGTCGCCAAAGCGTACCGCGTGTATTATGCAAAATCGGGCGAGAATAAAGATGATCCGGAAGATTACCTGATGGACCATAGCGCCATCACCTATCTAATTGGGCGCAATGGCGAGTTTCTGACCCATTTCAGCCATGGTACGGATGCCGAAACCCTGGCCAAGAGAATTCGCGAATACCTGTGACACGGAGTCTATCCAAAGGGCTGATTATTGCCGCGCCCGCTTCGGGCAGCGGAAAAACCTTGTTCACGCTGGCCCTGTTGCGGTTATTAAAAAACACCGGTGTCCACGTCGCATCCGCCAAAGTCGGCCCCGACTATATCGATCCCGCCTTTCATACACGGGCCAGCGGCCAGCCTTGCCTTAACCTTGATACCTGGGCGATGCGGCCCGCAACCCTGGCCCATGTGTTGGAGCGGCTCGCGCATGCCGGAGATATGACCGTCGCCGAAGGGGTCATGGGTCTGTTCGACGGGGCCGGCACGGAATCAGACCCCGATGACGGATCGACGGCATCTCTTGCTCGCCTGACCGGATGGCCGGTGGTTTTGATTGTTGATGCCCGTGCACAGGCCGCGTCGGCCGCCGCTGTGGTGCGTGGGTTTGCCAGCCATGCGCCGGACGTCAATGTAGCCGGGGTGATTTTTAACCGGGTCGGAAGTGATCAACACGCCAGGCTTTTGCGGCGGGCTTGCGCCAAGCATCTTCCACATATTCCGGTTTTGGGGTGTTTACCGCGTAATGAGACACTGGTACTGCCGGAGCGCCATCTCGGTTTGGTGCAGGCAGAAGAGCATGAAGGGTTGGGAACATTTCTGGAGACGGCAGCTCTCTGGATTGATGAGCATGTCGATATCGACATACTTATGGGGCTGGCCTGCGATCAGAATGAGATCAAGGTTGCGGCCTCTCCCACGCCAATCAAACCCTTTGGGCAACGTATTGCCGTTGCCCACGATCAGGCCTTTGCCTTTTCCTATCATGGAGTTTTGCAGGGTTGGCGCGACTGTGGTGCGGACATCATGACATTTTCTCCATTGGTCGGAGAAGGCCCCGATGGTAGTGCCGACGCCGTCTATTTGCCTGGCGGATACCCCGAGCTTCATGCCGGAGAGCTGGCGTCAAACGGATTTGTGGATCATCTGCGTAAGGCCGCGACGAAAGGAACCCCGGTTTTTGGGGAATGCGGGGGCTTTATGGTGTTGGGGGAGGCGTTAATTGATGCGGACGGCGTACGGCATAAAATGGCAGGCCTGTTGAGTGGCGAAACCAGTTTTGCAAAGCGGAAACTCCATCTGGGTTACCGCCAGATGACAACACTGGAGGGTTCGCCTTTGGGTCCCGCGGGTCAGGGGTTTCGCGGCCACGAATTTCACTATGCATCGGTAACCGTACCGGGGGCAGACCGCTCATTGTTTCAGGCGCAGAACGCCGTTGGTCATGGGCTGGGAGCGGTCGGACTGGTAAAGGGAAACGTTGCTGGATCGTTCATGCATCTGATTGACGCCAGTTCTGCGTGACCATCGGGCGGCGTTACTTGCCAAATACACAGGCTTGATATACCACGGGTCCGCAGAGACGCGGTCTTGCTCTGCCCAGTGCATTTATGAGGAGCCGACCCCTAATGTTCGGTCGTACTAAAAAAACAGAACCAGTTGAGGCTCCTTTTTGGGAAACCATAGCACTTGATGATATGACCCCTCAGCAATGGGAATCACTGTGTGACGGCTGTGGCCGATGCTGCCTGAACAAACTTGAAAATGAAGAAACCGGCGAAATTTTTCACACGGACGTGGCCTGTCGGTTACTTGACCCGGATACCTGCCGTTGCGCCAGCTACGAAGACCGCAAACGTTACGTCCCAGATTGTCAGATTTTGACGCATCAAAACCTGAAACGTTATCCTTGGCTACCGTCAACCTGTGCCTACCGTCTGCTGGCCGAAGGCGGCAGCTTGTATTGGTGGCACCCGCTGGTATCGGGCAATCCTGAAACAGTTCATGAAGCTGGAATTTCCGTCCGCGGCCGCATTGTATCCGAACGTGATACGGATGATTTGGAAAACCATGTCGTCAGTTGGCCCGCATAGAACCTGTATTGCAATTGTGTATGAATAAAGGAGAGAGTTTTGAGTTTACCATCTGATCGTTTCACCGGTGTTCTGGCCGCCGCCCTGACCCCGCAAACTGCAGATTTTACCCCTGATGAAAAACTGATGAGCAAACATTGCAATTGGTTGCTGGACAACGGGTGTGACGGTTTGGCCATTCTGGGGACGACCGGTGAGGCAAATTCATTCTGCCTGAAAGAGCGAATTCGGGTGATTGAGGGTTTGGTAGAAGAGGGAGTTCCTGGCGAAAAATTAATGCCCGGGACGGGGAGTTGTGCGTTAACGGATGCGGTTAGCCTAACCAAGGTGGCCGTTAATGCCGGTGCCAGAGGGGTGCTGATGCTGCCACCTTTCTATTACAAAAACCCGTCCGATGAGGGTTTGTTTGCCTATTACTCCGAAGTCATTCAGCGTGTTGGCGACAGCAGGCTCAGGGTGTATCTGTATCATTTCCCGCAGATGTCGGCGACGCCGATCAGCTATAATCTGATTGAAATGTTACTGAAGGCCTATCCTGATACGGTCGTTGGCATGAAGGACAGCTCCGGCGTTCTTGAAAATATGGTTGGCGCGGCGAAAAACTTTCCCGGGTTCTGCGTCTTGTCAGGGGCGGACGATTATTTGTTGCCTCTGCTCGAGCAGGGCGGCGGCGGCTGTATTACCGCCTGCTCCAACGTGTCATCGCCGCTGGCGAGCGCAATCTACAAAGGGTTTCAGGCCGGTGAAGATGTCAGCGCCGTGCATGAGACACTAGTCAAGGTGCGAGTTGCCGCCAGTCAGTTCCCCTATCCTGCCGCTCTCAAGGCTCTGATGGCCCGTCACAGCGGAAATGATCATTGGCTGAACCTGCGCCCGCCGCTAAAGAATCTGAATGGTGAACAGGCCGATGCCCTGTTCTCAGCTTTTGATGCCATCGATTACCAGATTCCTGCCGTCTGACTAAGGTGGCAGAGGACTCCAAAACCCAACAATTCGTGGACCTGAACGGGTCTCGTGTTCCCGTCGCATTGCGGCGCAATCCGAATGCGCGACGTTTGATTTTGCGCGTCGAAGGGGGGCGGGACCCGGATGATCCAGACAAAGTTGCGGTTACCTTGCCCAAGCGGGCGAGTGTTCACGAGGCGCTTCAGTTTGTTGCCAGCAAAGCAGACTGGATCGAAGAAAACCTTGCCCGTCTACCCCAGCGAATTCCCATTTGCGAAGGGGCGGCGATCCCGTTCCTGGGCTCGGAGCTGCGTATCTTTCATCACCCGGAGGCCCGACGCGGCGTTTGGCGGGATGAGCAGGGGATTCATGCTAGTGGGGAAATTGAGTTTTTATCTCGCAGGATAACGGATTGGATCAAGCGTGAAGCACGACGCGAGATTACCCTGCGGGTGACTGACAAGGCTGCTCATCTCGGGAAAAGCCCTGGCCGTATTTCTGTCCGTGATACCCGGTCGCGCTGGGGTTCTTGTGCTGCGAACGGTAACCTCTCGTTTAGCTGGCGGCTGATTCTAGCGCCTGAGTTCGTGTTCGATTATGTCATCGCCCATGAAGTCTGCCATATTGCCGAACACAATCATGGGGAAAATTTCTGGCGTCTGGTTGGTGGTTTGACGGCGGACATGACGGGTGCAAAACGCTGGTTGCGCCAGAACGGCGAGAACCTTCACCGATACGGTTAATGGTTTTTTTAGGCGCGATCCGTTAGGTTGAGGGAGCCATTGACTGGAGATAACAACCGTGAGGGTTTTGTCATGGACGGTGAAAAAGCTACCTCCTGGCCACTAACAGCCGAGGGCGTTCCCGATTGGGAAAGTGTATTTGAAGATCCAAAAACGGGTTTTATCGCTCTTATTCGTAGTGCCCATTCCCCAACCACGCTGAAAGCCTGTGCTGCGGTTGTGGTCCAGCAGCTGTTCACGCGTGATGGCGACAGCATGAACATCATGAAATATATCCTAGATCTGGAACATGTTTTGCCTAATTCAGATGATAAGAAAATCACGGAAGAAGATTTGGACGAGATGCGAGATGCGGCTAGTGGTTTCCTGCGTGCGATTAAGGAAGATCGAATTCTTAAATCACAGGAATACCTGAAAAAACGGGCCCATGAAGAGGAGCGCCGTTCATCGTGAACCGTTTGGGTCATGAAATTTTTCAAGTCGGCGAGCTGCCGTCAGGGCGAACCTGAGGGTTTGTGCCCGGCGGCGCTGTCCGTTTATCGGCGTTTCAGGGCTGTTGCGATAGATGACGGCGCCAAAGGTATCGGCGACCATCAGGCCGTAGTCGACAGGAAGTATATCTTTCGGGAAGTCAGCGTTTACGGAAAAATAAAACCGGTCACAGTATAAAAGATAATTCTGCCATTTTTTGTCACTAAGAAAATCGGCAGGTGAGGATTTAACTTCAACAACAACAAATTTTCCTGAAGCATTAAGCCCCGCCACGTCGACCCTGCGCCCCGACGTCAGTTTGAATTCGCGAATTACCTGATACCCCATGTCCACAAGCAAGCGGCATACACCACGGGTCACGTTGAATGATATAGAATGGTTCGTGTTTTGTTCTGGCATGATTCTCTTGTACCCAGCATATGGATTAAATGCAAGACTGGCCTAATATGGGTCTCGTCAGAAGAGAGGTTATGGCCGTGAGGCAACAGCATACGGAACTTGCCATCGATACATCGGGACAAGGTTTGTTCGATTTTACAAACGATGTTTGCCGTTGGGTCGCAAATGCCGGAATCGGCAACGGTGTGCTGACACTGTTCTGTCGCCATACCTCGGCCTCTCTGAGCATACAGGAAAATGCCGATCCCGACGTGCTCCGCGATTTGCAGAGTTTTTTCAAGGCATTGGTTCGGGAAGACCCATCACTCTATCACCATACGTGTGAGGGCCCGGACGATATGCCGGCGCACATCCGATCCGCCCTGACGGATGTTTCTCTCAACATTCCGGTTGCGGATGGCCGGCCTGTTCTTGGCACATGGCAAGGCATCTATCTGTTCGAACACCGATCACGCCCCCACCGGCGTTCAGTTTATTTGCACCTGATGGGGGACTGAGACCGGGCCGGGTCAGCTATCGTACTGGATCAGGTGTACATCACGTTGTGGGTAAGGAATGGAAATCTCTTTCTTGTCGAAGGTCTGTTTGACGGTTTTCAACATGTCCCATTTCAAGGCCCAGTAATCTCCGGAATTACACCAGATTCGAACAACCAGATCGACTGAGCTTTCGCCTAGATTGCCCACCACGACCAATGGTTCCGGGTCTGCATGGCAACGCTTATCAGCGGCAATGATATCGTTAATGATCTTGATGGCTTGGTCGATATCGTCGTCGTAACCAATTCCAAACAGCAAATCGAGGCGGCGCGTATCATTGAAGCTGTAATTCTTGATGGATGCGTTCCAGAGCTGGCTGTTGGGCAGTATGATTTCCACATTATCCGCAGTGTTCATGTAAGTCAGGAATAACGAGACGGTTTTGACCGTGCCGGATACGCCGCCACCTTCAATGAAGTCGCCAACCTTAAATGGGCGGAACAGTAAGATCATGACACCGGCAGCGACATTGCTCAAAGCACCCTGCATGGCCAGACCGATGGCCAAACCCATGGCACCAATCACAGCAACAAAACTGGTTGTTTCAACCCCGAAGCGTTCAAGAACGGCAATGCCGGTAAATATCAGGATGGCGTAGCGTACGCCGTTGGCGGTAAAGCCGGTGATCAGGGCATCAACTTTGCCCGTTTTGTCGAGGGCCAGTTTGGTGATCCGCCAACCCCACCCGGCGGCCATCCAGCCGACAACCAGAATTATGATGGCACCGATGACATCGAGACCGTAGGTCGCCACGACCTCCGTCACCATGCGAATGGCCTCTTCAGTAGTTTTTTGCACGTTTTCCATCGAACTGATCCCCAAAACCCAAGATGTTTCAGCGCAAATTTAGCGTGGGTCAGAGTGGTTTTCCAGTGCCAACCCTGTCATTGGGATTAATGTTTGTGAATCAGTTTTTGGGAAACCAGCCTGTTGTGCGGTTGGCGAAAGCAACGAGGGACAGCATGACTGGAACCTCGACCAGGACGCCAACAACTGTTGCCAGGGCGGCGCCAGAGTCCAAACCGAACAGACTGATGGCGACCGCGACCGCCAGTTCGAAGAAGTTGGACGTGCCAATCAATGCGCAGGGAGCGGCAACATTATAGGGAATTTTCCAGGCCCAGGCGGCCCAGTAGGCAATGGCGAAAATTCCGTAAGACTGCACGATCAGGGGAATGGCGATAAGACCAATGACAAACGGCCGATCGATGATCACTTGCCCCTGAAACCCGAACAACAGAACCACAGTCGCCAACAGCCCGATAATTGAGACGGGTTTGATAGCGCCGGTGAACCGCTCAACGGCTTTTTCAGCCGACTCGTTTTTTCGGGCATGGCTGATGAGCTGCCGCCGGGTCAGCCAGCCGGCGGCCAATGGGAAGACGACGTAAAGCACAACCGACAGCAGCAGGGTTTCCCACGGCACCACGATATCGGTGACGCCCAACAGCAGGGCGACGATGGGGGCGAAAGCAAAAACCATGATGATGTCGTTCACTGAGACTTGAACTAGCGTGTAGGTGGCGTCGCCGCGCGTCAATTGAGACCACACAAAAACCATAGCTGTACACGGTGCGGCACCCAGCAATATCAAGCCTGCAATATACTGTTGGGCGTCCGCCGGCGCGATCAGGTCGGCAAATATTACTTCAAAAAACAACAGTCCAAGGCCGGCCATGGTGAACGGTTTGATCAGCCAGTTGACGGCGATCGTCACCACCAACCCTTTTGGCCGGTCACCAATGTGGCGGAGGCTGGCAAAGTCCACGTTGACCATCATCGGGTAAACCATGGCCCAGATCAGTACGGCAACGACCAGATTGACCGACGCATATTCCCATCCCGCCAGAATTTCAAACAGCCCCGGCAGCATATTCCCGAGGACCAGCCCACACCCAATGCAAAGCGCTACCCAAAGTGACAGCCATTTTTCAAAAAAGCCGATTGCAGTGGGTTGGGAGGAAGCGTCTGAGGTCATGTTTCAATCTCTTGAACGAAAGTGCGACGCGAAATGTGGGCGATTGCCGAGGGAGGGTCAACGGAAAATCGGATTATACCGACTAAGGGGATTTATCAACTAAACATGCACGGGCGGGCAAAAATTGATTTTCGTCAAGGTGTTGGATGTGCCTAGTCATAATAGAAAAAAGAAAGGTCACTTGATTAGGGCAATCCTAGTAATCCTAGATTTTCACAATGCTATTTTTTGCATCTGTAAATTGAGTATAATGCGATGGAGTAAACCTAGAAGCCGAGCGCGGGAGCGACCGACATATGGGCCATGGAAATCGTTTAGTTGCAGTTTTGTTTCTGACCTTCGCCCCGTTAGGGGCATTTTGTTTAACATCCCCTGTTGCCGCGCAATTGAGCGATCGAAAAGACACCATTCGCGTTCTTATCCTGAAGGAGTTCCCGCCACAATTTGTCTCGACGCCGGACGGCCCTTCAGGGCTTGCTGTAGAGGTTATGCGTGAGGTGGCTCAGCGGGCGTCCCTTAAAATTGAATATGTGAGTGTCGACGCCTGGCCCAAGGTATATCTACTTTTGAAAAATGGATCCGTGGATGCACTGGCAAATATGGGCATTAGTGAGGCCCGTCAAAAAATTGTGGAGTTCACCGAGCCGTACGAAGTCTTTGATATCAAGCTGTTTGTCAGGACCGAAACAACAGATATAGATACATATGATGACCTCAATGGTCGGGTTCTCGGAACCCTATCAACAAACGTCTTAACCAAAGATCTGGTTAACTCCGGAAAGTACAAGATCAAAACCTACCCGTCTTTTCAGGCCATTCTTCTCGGCCTGCTGTCTGGGGAAATCGATGCCGTGCCGGCGCCAACCGAACCCTTTCTGCTCATTGCCCGGGGGGCGCATCTCGATGACCGCATCAAGCCTGTTGGTCTGTCCTTGCGGGAAGTAAAACGCGCCATTGCGGTGCCGAAAGGTCGGATCGCCTTACGTGACCGGTTAAATAAGGGGTTAATGGAATTCAAGCAGACCAACGATTACCAGGCCATGTTGTCAAAATGGTATGGCACACCGACGCCCTATTGGACGGTGATCAGGATATTGTATTTGATGGGCGCAATCCTGATCGTTTCAATTTCGATTATGGCGACGTGGCGGTATTATTCCATTTTGGCTTTAAATAAGCGTATCCGGATAAATGAAGAAAATCTTCAGACGGCTTCGGAAACGTTGAGTGCAATCAACACAGAGCTAAAACGGGCAAACGCCTCTTTAAGTATGAGTGAAGATCGCTTTTCCCGCGCGGTCGCGGGTGCCGACGAGGGTATATGGGACTGGAATATCAAAACGGGAGAGAACTACTTCTCTCCCCGATTTGAGCAAATACTTGGGTATGATGAGGGAGAGCTCAATCCAGTTGTTGAAACGCTTCAAAATCACCTTCACCCAGAAGACCAGAAACGGACCTCAGAAGCCATTCAGTCGCACCTTGATGACCGTGTGCCCTATGACATTGAATTTCGCCTGCGCTGTAAGGACGGCGAATACAAATGGGTGTACGTCAAGGGGCAGGCCGTGTGGGATGAGCAAGGTGACGCAACAATGTTCGCCGGGGCGATTACTGATATTTCCCGTCGTATGTTAATAGAGGAACAGCTCCGTCAGGCACAAAAAATGGAGGCTGTCGGACAACTAACCGGAGGTATCGCACACGATTTCAACAATATGCTTGGCATTATCATGGGCAACCTTGACCTTCTGCGCCGCAAAGTGGTTGGCGATGTTAAGGCGATAGAATTTGTCGAGGCCGCTTATAGAGGCAGTCAGCGCGGTGCCGACATTACGAAAAAATTGCTCAGTTTTGCGCGTGGAGGAGCCGGGACCCCACAAATAACCAACGTCAATGACTTCATAACAGATATGAAAAACCTGATAGCCAAGTCATTGACGCCCAAGGTCGATATTGAAACTCATCTCGCTGATGACATCTGGGTGGTTAATATCGATGTTGGGGAGCTAGAGAATACGCTGCTGAATCTGTCCCTTAATGCCAGCGATGCTATGCCCGAAGGTGGTATTCTGGTGATTGAGACCTCAAATAAGGTTCTGGACGAACATTATGTCCAGATGAATCCGGGAAGCATGGCAGGGGAATATGTATTGGTCTCGATCAGTGATACGGGAATCGGTATGGCGCCGGAAGTTACACATCAGATATTCCAACCTTTCTTCACAACAAAAGAATCGGGACGGGGAACAGGACTGGGACTGAGCATGGTTTACGGTTTCGTCCAACGTTCAGGCGGCCACATCAAGGTATATTCAGAGCCCGACAAAGGGTCGACATTCCGTATGTATTTTCCGAGAGCGGTCGAGGGATCGCACGATGTAAAAGATACCAAATCGGCAATCGATGACAGTCTGCCGCGCGGAGAGGAAACCGTTCTGATTGTTGATGATGAAGAAGGATTGCTTAAAGTGGCAGCCTTATATCTTGGGGATTTGGGGTACAAGACACGGACCGCCAGCAGTAGCAAGCTGGCATTGCGACAGCTTCAGCAAGTTAATCAAATTGACTTGCTGTTCTCTGATGTTGTCATGCCCGGCGGCATGGATGGCTATGACCTCGCAAAAGCGGCATTAAAGAGCTGCCCGGACCTCAAGGTGTTGCTAACCTCCGGGTTTACGTCGAAACGGGAGAACGCGATTAATGGTGATGTCGCGATGTTCGCAAGATTATCCGAGAATCTCTTGAACAAACCCTATAACCAGTCTGAACTTGCCGTGGCAGTACGCAGCGCGTTGGATGGGGATGCTTAGAACGTGGTGAAGCCAATATTAATTGTTGTCGATGATGATCCTGAAATGGCGAATTTGGTGGCGAATGTGGGGGAATACTCGGGGTTTGACGTTTATGCGACGACCAGCGCCAGGGAGTTTCAGAAAGTGTGGGCGGAATGTGAGCCTTCAGTTATCGTCATGGATCTCGTGATGCCGAACATTGATGGTGTTGAATTATTGATCTGGCTGGCTGAGCAGAACAGCCCTGCGTCGATTATCTTAATGAGTGGTTATGGTGGAAAATATTTAGACATAGCGGAAGACCTCGGCACCGTAAAAGGAGATAGAGTCGCGGGAACGCTCGCAAAACCATTCGAGGTCAGCGATCTGGAAAAATTGTTGGACATTGCCCTGACAAAGCACAACACACCGGATAATTCAGCGGCCTAACAAGACAAAAGAACTGCCCCTGTCTCGAGTGCAGACTGGAGCCCATGTGTTCAGATCGGACAATGAAAGATTGGTGCACCCGACAGGATTCGAACCTGTGACCTCCGCCTTCGGAGGGCGGCGCTCTATCCAGCTGAGCTACGGGTGCTCCTTGATTTTAAAGGGTTTTTCACCCTCTAAGCAGTTTCGCGATTTTCAACCGTGCCAATATCGTGACCAATTGCGTTAAGGACCTGGATTGCCCTGTCTGCATAGTCAGGCGCGAGGTGTGAATATCGCTGTACCATCTCGAACGACTTGTGCCCGGTCAGGTGCATGACCTCATACAGTGGAATACCGGCTTGGACAAGTCGAGAAGTAAACGTATGGCGAAGATCGTGGAATCTCAGGTCTGCCAACCCGGCCCGTTCGCGGGCCCTGTTGAAAGCTGTTTTCATGCTCTTCACCGGCTTGCCGTTGAAGGTGAAGACCTATCCGCTGTCTTTGGGACCTAATGCTGCCAACGTTGCCAGCGCCCTGTCACAAAGCCGTATGGTTCTGTCTTCGCCGTTCTTGGTGTCCGTAAACCGGATACGCCTGTGCTGCATCTCTACATACTGCCAATCAAGGCGCATAAGCTCCGATAGCCGTCCGCTTGTATCAAGGGCAGACATAATCAGTGGAACGAGATGTTTTGAGGCTGAATCGGTTAGTCTCCTCTCCTTTTCCAGTGTCGACCAACGGGTCCTATGGTTAAGTTTCTTGAATTTCGGAAATCGGGGCGGTGTGTCGATCAATCCTTCCCGGCGGGCCTTGTTCAATATGGCCTTCAGAATGGCTGCATTTTTCTGCATCGTGCCCCGACCCACGCCGCCGCTTCCTCACGGTTGAGGTAACGCCGGGGCGGAATATTTGCCTTAAGGACCGTTTCCGTGGCCATGGATTTAAAAGTTGTCCTGTTTGTCTTTCGATTTGTTAACTCTGCTGTATATCATCGTCATTTGTCTCAATCCCTAGGGATTGATCGCTAGCGATTGTTCTCTTGAGCCCCTTGCTCCTTTGGACCCTAGAGTCATTACCCTAGAGATCGGCCCCCGGTCTCCTTAATGAGATTGCCTGGCCCCAAATAAACCCGAATTGTGTGATTTAATGGAATGCCTTTAAAGGGAAATTTTTTTATTCAGATGCGCTGATCACTGACCTGAGACCCAAAAGCAGCGCCGTTTCCTTGTCCTATGGTCGGGAGGCATTACCATTTGTAGTATCTGGCGTTTATGATCTGCAAAACGCCACCAGCGGGCCGATATCATGACTATCAGCCGCCCTTAGCGCCGTTAAGTATTGATTCCGCACATCACCTTGACTGGCTAGATCAACGCTGCTCCCCCATGTGAATACCGGCCGCGCCATATTTTTCAGGACGATGTCTGTCATGAGCCGTGCATGGCGTCCGTTGCCGTTGGGGAACGGGTGGATCACGGTTAAGCCATGATGAGGGCGGGCGGCGATTTCGTCGGGCTCATAGACCGCGTTATCAATCCAGTGCTGTACGTCATCAAACAGTTGCCGCAACCGAATGCCGACTTCATAGGCCTCGACGTTTCCGATGTTGACCGGGCGGGTTCGAAACGTCCCCGCCCAACGCCAAACGTCTCCGAACATACGTTTGTGGAGTGATTTGGCGAACTTCTCGTTAAGCACATTTAAGCGCCGCCGCCCAAGCGCCCAAAGGCTAGCCTCGGAAATGTTCAGTTGCTCCGCTTCATTCAATTGCGCCATGTTGGTAGTGTGGGCCGGGATAAGTTGTTCCAACTCTTCCGGTTCAAACGGCGTTGAGCCTTTCGGTGTTTCAAACTCAAGCATCACTTTTGTTCCACATATGGCGTGGCAAGGTTGCCAGAATTTCGTCGGCCAACAACCGAATTTGCAATTCCGTCTTCTCGTCCTGAACGGATTGGGATTCGAGCGCCATTGAATGAGAGACATTCTGAATCTTCCGCGCGGCAACGTCTCGGGCTTGCCGTTTGATGAAATCTTGAAGTGTAGAATTTGGCACAAAGGTATAGACGAGCGTACAATCGAGTCCTTCCGCGACTTTTTTCAACGTCGATAGAGTGGCCCTTCCTTCCGCTTCAGAATTTTCGATTTGGGCGATACCGGATTGTGTTATGCCTATCCTGTCCGCCAACTGTTGAGCAGACATGCCAAGCAGTTTTCGGATGGCGTGAATCCACCCGTGAGGAGGGGGGGGCGCTTCTCTCAGTATTTTGAATTGAGATAACGCGTCATCCAGTTGCTTTAACGCCAAACGCCGTGATTGCGTGCTCATTAAATAAGCTCCAACTTATAAAATATTATAAAATATATAAGTTATAACTGATAAAAACTCAATTGTTTAATAAGTTATAACTACAATAAATGAAGAAAGGAGCGGTCCTAAGTCACGGTTTGGTCACGATAGTAAGCATAAACGAACCGCTGTCCCAATGGGCAGCGCTCTATCCAGCTGAGCTACGAGTGCATCTGGTGCTGGGTGCGGGACGCAAGATACGGTTTTCAACCCTGAGGGCCCAGCTTTATCGTGTGGACTGACGTTCCGTTGTTTGTTCATACCCCTGAGCCGCAATGAGGATCAGTGTTTGCGCCCGTATAGGAAGCGGTCTTTCAGGCCGTACCAGCGGATGACCCAGGGCATGAACCAGGGGTTGCCGTTGTAAAGAGGCCGGGTCGGGAAGGGGTTTTCGGAAAACAGAGAGGCGGCATCTTCAGAGTTGCCAAGGATCATCTGGGCGGCTTTGCGCCCCAGCCATGGTGCCCAGACCACGCCTGAACCGCAGAACCCGGTGGCGTAATGAATGCCGTCGTTAACAGTAAGGTGCGGGATGAAATCGAAGGAATATCCTGTATACCCCCACCACGAATGGGTCAGTCGCACGCCTTCAAGTTCGGGAAATATTTCGATCAGGTTGTTATAGAGATGCAGGCATTTCTGCATGTCGTCATCCGTATCTGCCCCCCGACGTCCGCCAAAAATGATCCGGGTGCCATCGGGCGAGGGTCGGTAATAATTGTAGAGGTTGCGGGTATCGCCAACCATTCGACGTTTGGGCATGAGCCGCTTCATCAGGTCTGGATCAAGTGTGTCGGTGGCAATAATCTGGCTGGGTACGGGAACGATGCGGCGCCTTAACCAGTCCGTCACCTGATCCGTATAGCCGTTGGTGGCAACGATACAGTCGCCGGTCTTGATAGAGCCCTGTGCGGTGCTGAGAGTAAAGCCGTCGGAGTTTCGAGAAATCCCGGTAACCGCAGTCTGATCAATCACCGTGACACCGGCGCTTAGGGCGCGCTCATAAATACCCTGATGCAATTCTGCGGGATGGGTGCCGCCGATATCGGGGCGTACGCGTCCGCCTTTGTAAAAATCGGTCCCCAATTCATCGCGTTGTTTGTTTTGAGGCACCATGAAAGTGCCGAAATCGAGATGTTTGTTCAGCAGGTCTGCATCACGGTCCATGGACTCGTAATCACGGACATGGTTAGCGCCGTCAAACCGGCCAACGATTTCGAATCCGCAATCGATCTTTTCTTCTTCAACCAGATTGGTGAGCGCCGTTCGAGCGGCAATCCCTTCCGCCAAGAAGGACTTGGCCCGATCGAGGCCAAACTTGTCGATCAGCGCGGAAAAACTGAATTTGATATTGCCACTGCACACCCCGCCGTTTCGGCTGCTGGCACCTTCGCCGGCCCGCATGGCATCAAAGACCACGACACTGCGTCCGGCCCGAGCCAGGGTAAGTGCCGCTGTTAATCCGGCAAATCCGGCGCCGACGATGCCCACATCGGCAGAGTCAGGGATATCAACCCGTTCTTTGTCGAGGCGCGGGGCTGACTCCCACCAATAAGGGGTCAGTTTCAGGTCTTTGGTATCGGGAGGGTTGGGCATCGTACACTCTACCGTTCTGTGAGAACGGAAAGACTGCGATGATCGGCTCCGGAAGGCAATGGTTTTGACGGATCTTTAATCCAGGCGGCGATATCTTTCCAGACGGTGGCGGCCGGAATATCTCTGAGCAACATGTGATAACCGCCCTCATACAGGGCTATTTTTTGCCTGTCCTCAAGCCCTTGGGGAAGGTTTTTTAGCATCGTTACGGTTGGCTTTTTGGGAACCACTTCGTCTCGTTCGCCATAGAGAATAAGCGCCGGGGACCCGAAATGCGGTGCGCTTTCAAATCCGGCATCCATCAGGTTGGCCAGACCGTATATGGTGCCGATCCGGGTTTCTTTGATAACCAACGGGTCGCGCCCGAGCTCAATCAACATCTCGATGTTATCAGACGGTTTGATATTCAACCCCTTCCCCGTGACGGTCATCCAGGGAACCGTGTTCGCCCCGACCCACAGGGCCAGGCGCTGATACCAAGGCATGGTCACCCGGCCCCAGACGGCAGGTGCCGCCAGAATGGTTCCGTCGACTTCGGGGGGGGAGTTTGAAGTCATGGCGACCATGGCGACTGCTCCTCCCATACTTTCGCCTAACAGGTAAATCGGCAGGCCCGGATGGCGTTTTTTCAACATCCGGATGGCTTCCTTGGCGTCATTTCCATACGCTTGAACACCGGCCCAACGCCCTGTATTCGGCGCATTGCCGAAACCTCGCTGATCATACGCATACGATGCGATCTGGTATCGGCTCGCCAAAAACTGCGCCGGATCATCAAAAAAATTGGAATAATCATTAAACCCATGCAGCGCCAGGATGATGGCGCGGGGTTCGCCGGATGCCGGCAACCATTGGCGAAGCGGTAACGTGGCGCCGTCAGGTGTAATGATCGCGTTGTTGGTCAGGCGGGTATCCGCAATCGCCGGGCCGGGGGCATGAATTCGGGGTGCACAGGCGCTTAGGGCCAAAATCAACAGTGTCAGGACAATGCCCCGCAAGGTCATGGCCGAGTAATTTCTTCGGGTTCGCTGGTCAGCTTGACGAAAATATCCTCCAGTTCCGCCTCCTGGGTCGATACATCAGCGATGTTCAACCCGGCACCATTGACCGCGTTCAGAATCTGCCCGGCAGAGACCGTGCTTGGCGGGTAACTGAAAATGAGTTTGTGTCCGTCTTTGAGAACCGCATTAAAATCTTTTAGACCGTCTGGCAAGGTTGCCAGAGACTGTTCAACGGTGATGGTCATTTCCTTGGTGTCCAGCCTGGACAGCAGATCAGGGGTGGGTTCACAGGCAATCAGACGTCCATGGTTGATAATTGCGATGGTATCACACATGGCTTCGGCTTCTTCCAGGTAATGCGTGGTCAGCAGCACAGTGGTGCCCTGTTCGTTCATTTCGCGCACATTTTCCCATAACTGACGACGAAGATCGACGTCGACACCGGCAGAAGGTTCGTCGAGAACCAACACCGGGGGATTGTGAACCAAAGCCTTGCCGACCAGCAATCGGCGGCGCATGCCGCCGGAAAGTGACCGGGTATACGCATCCCGCTTGTCCGTCAGCCCAACGGCTTTCAGGATCTGATCTGTGTGGCGGTCGGATTTGGCGACCCCATACATGCCAGCCTGCAAATCCAGCATTTCATAGGGGGTGAAAAATGGATCAATATTAAGTTCCTGCGGGACGATGCCAATGGCCCGACGGGCTTCGCGCATCTGGCGTTCGATATCGTAGTCCCAGATTTTAACATCGCCGGAGGTCTTGACGACAAGTCCGGCCAGAATATTGATCAGGGTGGATTTTCCGGCTCCGTTTGGTCCCAGCAAGGCGAAGAAGGAGCCGCGGGGAATTTTCAGCGACACATCCTTTAGCGCTTGTTTCGCCGGTTGGCGGTTGGACGGCGCGTAGGTTTTGTTCAGGCCGGTAATTTCGACGGCGTAATCGGGGTCGGTGGAATGAGTGGGCATAGGATCGATCATTAAAAACGCTGCACAGGTTGCAAACATAGGCGTCGATTGTCGCCCCGTCCATCCGATCCTTAAGGGGTGGTGACGAATTCATGCCTTGGTGCTGGAAATCGCCGTCACCCGAAGTTATCATTTACCGATCAATTCATTCACCCGGATATGAGGCGAAGCATGTCGGACAGCAAAATTATCGAGAGCGAAAGCAAAACGGTCGGCTGTGACGGCGGTGGCGGCGCCCTTGGGCACCCACTGGTTTATCTAGAGATGGGCGAAAAATCAGAAATTACCTGCCCCTATTGTTCATGCCACTTCGTTCTTAAAGAAGGCGCGAAGGTTTCTGCGGGGCATTGAGCCATTTTGGTGGAATCAGTCGACCATTAGCCGGGTTCTTGGACTTTAGGCCTGATTCCACTCAACTCGGCGTATAGTCTGCTTTCCGCTGTTCCATTTCTTCCCAGTGTTCACCTGCCGCGATCAGGCAGGTTATGCCTTGCGGGTTGGTCAGAAGAATGGTCCAGGTGCCGGTATTGGCGGTCAGGACTTCAAGGACAGAACCGTTGGCAGCCAGGCCCATGGATTTGGGAAGTTCGGAATATTTACCCTTGAGCTGGGTCATCAGGGAGCCACGCTCACCGCAGACCGGACCGGATCGCTGCGCCGTCTGTTGAGCATTGGCTGGCGTGGACGGGCTGAGGGATACTCCCAGCATCGTCGCAGTGAACAAACTTGCGGATACGATTTTCAGTAAGGGTTTCATGAGTATTCTCCTCATCGCGGGGTCGAAAACCATGCCTTTCGACCGGGGCACCCCTCCCTCTTTTGACTGTAATGTTCGTCTTGATCCTGTCGTCTTGTTGACGCTTTTTTGGATCAACTGTCAGGCGTTCTGCCTATACATTCTTTTGATCCTGTTCATGATTTTATAAAAAAAATGATAACAAGGCGAATCACCTTGGGTCACCGGCTCGTGATGTGGTGTCACTGATGCGAAGTTAACGTGCCTTTTTGTAAATAATTTTCATTAAAATCGGTAAGATTGTCTGAAAACAGGTTGTTTAAGTGGCCATTTAAGAAAAAATACCGTTCACATTTCGAAACATGTTGAAATACAAAGTGCCGTTTTTTTATCAAAAAAATAGTAAGATTTACAAAGATAGTGATCAAAACCAAACGGATCGTGCTTTGCCCCGGACGGCGCGAAGGGTAAAGTCAAAATCAGGTTTCCAATCGGGTTTCAAGAATTCTAGGGGTGGTTTATGACCAACGGCAATGCGCCCAAGCATGTGTTTCTGATCGATGGGTCAGGCTTTATCTTCCGGGCTTTTCACGGTCTTCCACCGATGACACGTGGCGACGGAACGCCGGTCAACGCCGTATTTGGCTTCACCAAGATGATCATGAAGTTGATCGAAGATACCGATGCCGACCATATCGCTGTGATCTTCGATAAGGCCCGCAAAACCTTTCGCAGCGATATTTACCCGGAATATAAGGCCCATCGTCCACCGCCGCCCGATGAATTGATCCCGCAGTTCGCTCTCGTGCGTGAGGCGACCGAAGCTTTGAACGTGCCGGCAATCTCGCTGGAGGGTTATGAGGCCGACGATATTATCGCGACTTATGCCAAAGAAGCCGCCGAACAGGGGGCGGAAGTGACAATTGTGTCGTCTGACAAGGACCTGATGCAGTTGGTGAATGAGCGGGTCACCATGTTTGATGCCATGAAAAACAAGGTAATCGGGGCCGAGCAGGTCTTCGAAAAATTTGGTGTTGGCCCGGAGAAGGTCATCGAGGTGCAGGCGCTGGCCGGCGATTCGTCGGATAATGTTCCGGGAGTACAGGGAATCGGGGTAAAGACCGCTGCGCAGTTGTTGGACGAATATGGTGACCTTGAAAGCCTTCTGGAACGTGCGGGTGAAATCAAACAGCCAAAAAGACGAGAAAAGCTGCTGGAACAGGCAGATATGGCGCGAATTTCACTTAAACTGGTAACGCTGAAGGATGATGTGCCTCTGGATCAGCGTGTTTCAGAGTTTGCCGTCCGCCAACCTGACCCGGAAATCCTGCTGAATTTTTTGGCGGAACAGGGTTTTAAGTCTCTTATCGCCTCTGTTTCCGCAAAAATGGGGGTTTCATCTTCGGAAATGCTTAATTCCGGAGCTGGGGCCGTCGCTCAAGAGCCGGAATATGAGTTAGTGCAGACGGAAGAGGCGCTGCAAACCTGGATTGTCGAGGCCAGCCGGCAAGGTGTGGTCTCTGTTGATACAGAAACCACCGGTTTGGACCCGTTGCAGGTCGAACTGGTGGGAATTTCCCTTGCCGTTCATGAGGGTAAGGCCTGCTACATCCCGCTCGCGCATAAAAATGAGCAGGCTCAGGGGACATTTGATCTGCTTGGTGATCCGACAAGTGACACGCCTGAAGAAATTGTTCAAATAGTCCCGGAAACCACCCTTTCTCTTCTTAAACCTTTACTTGAAGACACCGCCATACTGAAGATTGGGCAAAACATTAAGTACGATCGCCATATCTTTGAAAAAAGGGGAATTTTGGTCGCACCTATTGATGATACCATGGTGCTTTCCTACTGTCTGGAAGGCGGTTTGCACGGGCACGGCATGGATGAGCTGGCGAGAGATTTTCTGGGTGTTGATACCATTAAATTCAAGGATGTGGTGGGCACCGGCAAGGCGCAGGTGACCTTTGATTATGTGCCGTTGGACAAGGCGCTCAATTATGCCGCCGAAGATGCGGATATTACACTGAGACTACACAATCTTTTTAAACCACGGCTTGCCCAAGAGCATATGGTCGGGGTTTACGAACGCCTCGAACGCCCGTTGATTTCGGTACTTGGCGACATGGAGGGGCGAGGCATTCGTGTCGATGCCGCAGAACTGAAACGTCTGTCCGATGACTTTGCCAAGCGCCTCGGCATCCTGGAAAGCGAAATTCACCAACTCGCGACCAGGGAGTTTAACATCGCTTCGCCCAAACAACTTGGCGAGATACTGTTTGACGAAATGGGTATTCCCGGTGGAAAAAAAACCAAAACCGGTGCCTATCAAACGGGCGCCGATGTGCTGGAAGGTCTTGCTGATCAAGGCCATGACCTGCCTGCCCGTGTACTTGAGTGGCGGCAGCTGGCAAAGCTGAAAAGTACCTATACCGACGCCCTGATCACGGAAATCAACCCCGATACCGGCCGCGTTCATACGTCCTACAATCAAGCCGGGGCGTCGACGGGCAGATTGTCGTCATCGGATCCCAACTTGCAGAACATTCCGATCCGTACGGAAGAAGGGCGCAAGATCAGGAAGGCTTTTATTGCCGATCCGGGTCACAAGTTGCTGAGTGCGGATTATTCGCAGATTGAATTGCGCCTTCTGGCTCACGTGGCCGGAATTGACGCCCTTAAAACGGCCTTTCACGAAGGCCAGGACATCCATGCGATCACCGCAAACCAGGTTTTCGGCGAACCTATTGAGGGTATGGACCCGATGACCCGCCGCCGTGCCAAGGCCATTAATTTTGGCATCATTTACGGCATCTCGGCCTTTGGTCTGGCCCGACAACTGGGGATTTCCAACGGTGAGGCCGCAAATTATATCGAGGCTTATTTCAAAAGCTATCCCGGCATTCAGGCCTATATGGAAAGAACCAAGGAAGAGGCCCGAAAATACGGTTATGTGATGACACCGTTTGGGCGTAAATGTCATGTCAGGGGCATTAATGAGAAAAATCCCAACATGCGGGGAATGGCTGAGCGGGCCGCGATCAATGCTCCGATTCAAGGCGGCGCCGCTGACATTATCAAGCGTGCCATGATCGCATTGCCTGATGCACTGGATGGTGAAAACCTGAATGCACGTATGCTGTTACAGGTTCATGATGAACTGATTTTTGAAGTGCAGGATGGAGAAATGGAGGCCACGCAGGCTGCTGTTAAAAAGGCCATGGAAGGTGCTGCGCAGTTGGATGTGCCGCTGGTTGTCGACATGGGAACTGGTGATAATTGGGATGACGCCCACTAAAGTGCAGCCGAAAACAGATCATTACGAACATGACTGAGCGTTCGAAGTCTGCTTCAGCCGCGCCTAAGTTTTCCTAACAGGCGAACGGCGAACAGAGAGAGAAGAATGCCGCCGTAAATGATCGGTTCAAGCTGCAAGCCTTTGCGCATCATGAAAAAATGTATGCAGCCGAGAATTCCAGCCGCATAAACGGTTTTGTGCAGCCAGTTCCAGCGCTTGCCGCCGAGACGTTTGATCATGCCCTTGGTTGAGGTTGCGGCAAGGGCGGTGAGCAAGACAAAGGCGGCCATGCCAACGGTGATATAGGTGCGCTTGACGATGTCCTTCCAGATGGCCAGCCAGTCAAAGAACTGGTCAATGCCGATATAGCTTGCCAGGTGCAGAACCACGTAAAAAAAGGCAAACAATCCAATCAGACGGCGAAACCGCGTAATTTGGGTCCAGCCCGTCAGAATGCGAAGCGGCGTTATCGCCAGGGCAATGAGTAGAAATCTTAGCGCCCAATCACCCAGGTAGCGGTTGAGATATTCGACCGGATTGGCCCCTAAAGCGTCTGGATTCACAGTAACAGCCTGCCAGGCGAGCCACGCCAGCCATAGGGCTGGCGCAAGAGACAGACCCCAGACAACGGGTTTTAGAACGCGACGGATGAGAGTATTGCTCGACATTGGCGAGAGTATTGGCGTTACAATCGCTGCCGTCCAGCCCTGAGTCCCCGACATGCTTAGTAATTTTTCTTCATATCCATGCCCGCATACATCGAGGCGACTTCTTCGTCGTAACCATTGAGCATGAGGGTCGGTTTTTTCAGGAATTCGCCGATATTGCGTTCTTTTGCCTGACTCCAGCGCGGGTGGTTGACCTCAGGGTTTACGTTTGAATAGAAGCCGTATTCACGAGGCGCTGACATATTCCAGGATGTCGGGGGTTGTTGGGCGGTGAAGGAGATGCGGACAATGGATTTGATGCTTTTGAAACCATATTTCCAGGGCACAACCAGCCGGATGGGCGCACCGTTCTGGTTGGGCAGCTCTTCACCATAAAGTCCGACGGTAAACAGTGTCAGGGGGTTCATCGCCTCATCCATACGCAGCCCCTCACGGTAAGGCCACTTCAAGACGCGTCGTTTCTGTCCGGGCATGCGGTCCGGATCATTGAGAGTCTCGAAAGCGACGTACCTGGCATCTCCCGTTGGTGCCAGCCGCTTGATGATGTCGCTTAGAGGAATGCCCACCCAGGGAACAACCATTGACCAAGCCTCAACACAGCGGAACCGGTAAACCCGCTCCTCAAGTTTGTGCGGGTTGACCAGGTCTTCATATGAATAGGTGCCCGGGTTTTCGCACAACCCGTCGACCTTTATTGCCCAGGGTTTTGGTTCGAAATCCTTGGCGTAGGTGATGGGGTCGGTTTTGCCCGTGCCGAACTCATAAAAATTGTTGTAGCTGGTTACGGAACGGTAAGAGGTCAGTTCTTTGCCGACTGTTTCGGCGTTCCATTTGGTTTTTGTCAGGTCGGGCAGCTTTACGGTGCCCGCTTCGGCGGAACCGCCAATCGATCCAATGGCCAGGCCGGCGCCAGCTACGGCCGCGGTCTTCAAAAATTTACGGCGCTCATCAAACAAGGACTTCGGCGTGATCTCCGAGGGTTTGACGTCAGAGGCTTTTGGGATCCTGATCAGCATGGTAATTCCTTTGGCAAATTCAGTAATTGAGTAGTTTTACGCTTTATCAACACCGTTAGGCTATACGTGAACAAATCACATTTTTGCGAGCTCTCTGTTATTGAGGCTAGAAATGGTGTGAATCCTCGATATAAGGGAACGGAAATGCGCATACTTTATCACCTTTGGCTAAATCCCTTTTGTCGCAAGGTCCGTCTCTGCCTCCATGAAAAGCGGGTGGAGGTCCAAATGCGCCCGGAAAGCGTGTGGGAGCGGCGCGACGAGTTCCTCGCTCTCAATCCTGTCGGTGAAGTCCCGGTGCTGGTTGAGGAAGATGGCACCGCCATTTCCGGAAGCGATGCCATCTGCGAATATCTTGATGAAATTCATGCGGAGCCCTCTCTGATCGGACGCTCTGCCTTGGAACGGGCAGAGGCGCGGCGTCTGGTTTATTGGTTTGACCGCAAATTTAACGCCGAAGTGACGGAAAACCTGGTGGGTGAAAAGATGATGAAGCGGTTTCTGGGTCTTGGAGAGCCGGATTCCATGAAGGTCCGGGCTGGGTTTGCTAATATTCATACGCATCTGGACTATATCGGCTATCTGGTTGACCGTCGAAAATGGCTGGCCGGAGAGCATCTGTCTTTAGCAGACTTGAGCGCCGCCGCCCATCTGTCGTCAGTTGATTACATCGGTGACGTGCCCTGGGATGATCACACAGCGGCGAAAGACTGGTATGCCCGGGTAAAATCGCGCCCTAGCTTTCGCGCATTGCTGGAAGACCATATTCCCGGTGCGCCCCCGCCACGACATTACCGTGATCTGGATTTTTGATCTTAAGGCTTAAGGTTAACGTCCATTTTTTCGAGATTTGCCCTTGCCGCCTCGGCAGCCCCTGAAGTGGGCGCTATGCTCAAAACCATCAGCCAGTCTTCCCTGGCCCCCTTGTCGTAATTGGATAACCTTCTCAGAATGCCCCGCTCCAGTAAGGCGTCGGGGTGTGAGAAATTAATCCGGAGCGCCGCCTCAATATCTTCGGCGGCACCCGTTAGGTTTTGCAGAAACCGCTTGGCGGTGGCCCGAAATACAAGAGCGTCCGCATCGCTGGGGCGAAGCTTAAGGCTGGCGTCAAGATCAGCGAGCGCGCCCCTGTAGTCTTTCAACTGTGCCCGGGCCTGTGCCCGATCAATCAGGATGGCCGCATTTTCGGACACGGCGTTCGCTGAAGAAAGGGTCAGGGCTGCCGTCGCCACAGCCTCGGCCCGGTCCGCCATGCCAGCCAGTAACCACGCCTGGCTCGCCTGAACCAGAACCCGAGCTTTCAGTTGAGGGGCACGTTTCGAGTCGAGGGCCAGTTCTTCCAGCCGTGTCGCAGCCTCGCGATATTGCTCAAGCCCGATTAGGGCGACGGCCGCACAATGACTGGCGCCCTCTCCCCCGCCCAGGTCCCGCCAGCGGACCGCATCACGGAACGCCGATGCTGGGTTTTTTTCGGCCATCACCATGCAGGCCCGGTAGCGGGCAGCATGGTCAATCCCTTCGGCCACGGCGCCGGAAGCTGGAGCGATCACGGTTACTAAACACAAAACAGGGATGATGATTTTTTGACGAAACATTGCAGCACCAATTTGGCGGGTTATAAGGAGAGTTGGCAAGCAGTATTCTGGTAAGCAAGAGTTGGTCAGCAAAGGGTGGTCGCATGAGTGCCAAAGGGACGTTTTTCTGTTTCGGTCTGGGGTTTAGCGGCAGGATTATTGCCGACCGACTGAAAGGCGCTGGATGGGCCGTCGGTGGAACCTGTCGTGAACCCGAAACCGCCCATCAGCTGAATACTGACGGTGTTTTGGCCCATGTGTTCGATGGAGAACAACCGCTTGAGCGGTTTGATGAGATCCTCGCCGGCGTCACTCATATACTGATCTCTGCCCCGCCGTCATCGGTCCATGGGGACCCCGTACTGCATTGCCATGCAAAAAAATTGTCCGAATTGAAAACCCTCGAATGGGTCGGCTATTTGTCGACGACCGGCGTTTATGGGGATACCCTCGGCCAGCTTGTCGACGAAACGGCGGAACTGATGCCATCTTCAGAGCGGTCACGGCGTCGGGTTCAGGCCGAACGGGACTGGCTCGATCAATTTAATGAATATGGGCTCCCCGTTCATATATTCCGCTTGTCCGGGATTTACGGTCCGGGGCGCAGTGCGCTGGATGCGGTTCGTGCCGGAAAGGCTCGCCAGATCGTCAAACCCGGACACAAATTTTCACGCATCCATGTTCGTGATCTTGCGACGGTGATAAAGGCCTCCATCAACCACCCTGACCCGGGAGCGATTTATAATCTTTGCGATAACGAAGCCGCGCCGCCAGCTGATGTGACGGCATATGCCTGTGAATTGCTGGGGATTGAGCCGCCGCCGGAAGTTCCCTTTGATATCGCCAGAGAAAGTATGTCGGCGATGGCCCTCAGTTTTTGGAACGACAATCGCCTTGTCGACAATACCCGCATCAAAAACGACCTTGCCGTTGAGCTTGCCTATCCGACCTATCGTGAAGGGCTGCGGGCAATTCTGGCAGAAGAATCCATTTAAACTCGACCGCCTCTTATTTTCCCTTCCAACTGATCAAGCAATGCACCGAGGGTACGGGTTAACCGGTTCAGGTCGGAGGGTTCGGAAAGTCGGTGATCTCCGGCCTTTGCAAACGTTACGTCGACGTCCTCTGACCGAAGTTGTTTGGATAGGCGCTGGCTGGTCTTCCAGGGGACATCCGCATCCTTGATGCCATGAATCAGGCGAACGGGGGCCTCAATGGCGATCTCACTGCCAAGCAGAAGATGCTCTCTTCCGTCTTTTATGAGGTCACCCGAAATCCGATAAGGCTCCTGATCGTCGTAACAGTTGGGCAGATCAACAAAACCGTCGCGCTCAAGTGCAGTTTTCTGGTCGTCGGTGAAGGCATCCCACATCAGTTCTTCCGTAAAATCAGGTGCTGCGGCCAGCCCAACCAGCCCGGCGATGCGTTCCGGTCGCATGAGGGCGACGAGTAGCATGATCCAGCCACCCATACTTGAGCCCACCAGAACCTGCGGCCCGTCGCTAAGAGTGTCGAGGGCATAAACGGCGTCGTCAGCCCATTGGCCGATGGTGCCCTTGTCAAATTCACCGGATGATTGCCCGTGGCCGGTATAATCGAACCGTAGAATTGCCTGTCCTCGGTTACGACAGAACGTATCCACAGCCTCGGCTTTGCCGCCGGTCATATCGGATTTGAAGCCGGTGAGGAAAACCACCCCCGGACTTTTGCCCGGCGTGTTATGGTAAGCGATTGTCGCACCGTCATCGCGTGTTAATATAGACGGCTCGATCACATCGTCAGCGATAGGGTCGACGGAATTATTATTAGGCATGGTACACTCTGATCTGATGAACGACGAACCACACCATAACATCGAAGGCGGACCAGTGGAACGCAGACGGAGCCATCGCGACGACAGATCGGAAGGTCGCATGGCGACCGTTCTGCAAATTTTGCCGAATCTCGGTTCCAGCGGCGGCGTTGAGCGTGGTACTGTTGAGGTCGCCGAGGCCATTGTTGAAACCGGAGGTCGGGCGATTGTCATATCAGCCGGTGGCCCTAAGGTTCATGAACTGAAGCGCATCAAGGCGGAACATATTGAACTTCCGGTGAATTCGAAAAATCCCTTTGTCATGTTTGCAAATATCGAGCGTATTGCCGATGTAATCAGACGGGAGGGTGTTGACGTCGTTCATGCACGCTCCCGCGCCCCGGCTTGGAGCGCCTATTTTGCGGCCAGAAGAGCCGGCAAACCTTTTGTCACAACGTTTCACGGCACCTATGGACTCGGATGGTTTCTCAAACGCAAATATAATTCTGTGATGACATTAGGGGACCGGGTTATCGCTCCATCCGGTTTTATCGCCGGCCATATTCGCAGAATTTATGGCGTCCCAAACAAGAAAATCAGAACCATTCATAGCGGTGTCGACGTGACACTGTTTGATCCTAAAAATGTATCTGCAGAACGGATCATCAATCTGGCGAATGCCTGGCGACTGACCGATGGCCATCCGGTCATAATGTTGCCTGGCCGCCTGACTCGCTGGAAGGGTCAGGCAATATTTATCGAGGCGGTGGCTAAGCTGAACCGGCGCGATATACGGTGTTTGCTGGTCGGTGGAGACCAAGGGCGGGGAGAGTATCGAAAGGAGCTGGAAGGGCTGGTTAACAAACATAATCTTGGAGAGGTTGTACGTATCGTTGACCATTGTGATGATATGCCGGCAGCTTACATGTTGAGCGATATTGTAATTTCGGCGTCAACGGAACCCGAAGCTTTCGGTCGGGTTATTGTTGAGGGCCAAGCGTTAGGACGGCTGGTTATCGGCAGCAAACATGGGGGAGCGCAAGAGACGATCAAGGAAGGCGAGACCGGTTGGCTTGTTCCACCAGTGGACTCTGACGCGCTTGCAGCGGCCATCGAAGCCGCTTTGGCGCTGTCTGGTAAAAAACGCGAGGCCTTCGCTGACAAGTGCATCGCAAGTGCGCGCGCAAACTTCTCTAAGGAATCTATGTGCACCAAGACGCTCGACGTCTATAACGAGGTTCTTTCACCGCAAGTGAATGCGTAGGTGCCTCCCGGTGTCCGGCGATTCTATCCTTGTCATCAAATTGGGGGCGCTTGGTGACTTCATCCAGGCGCTGGGACCAATGGCCGCCATTCGCCAGCATCATCCGGATCAGAAGATCACACTGTTAACATCTCCACTTTACGAGCCGCTTGCGCGGGCTTCGGGGTTGTTCGATAACGTGCAAATCGATGCTCGGCCACGAGGATTTCAATTGGGAAAGTGGCGTGACCTTCGCCGGTTTCTTCGTGGTGGCGGATTTAGGCGGGTTTATGATCTACAGACCTCGGGCCGCAGTTCCCGGTATTTTCGTTTGTTTTTCCCGGGCGAAAAACCAGAGTGGTCCGGCATTGCACCGGGGTGCTCACATCCCCACGCCAACCCCGACCGCGACGTCATGCACACCAATGACCGTCAGCGTGAGCAATTGCGTATGGCGGGTATTGATGCGGTTCCTGATCCCGACCTGTCGTGGGTTGATAATGACCTTTCTGGTTTCGGCCTGGCAGATAGCTTTGCGCTTTTGGTGCCGGGTGGGGCACCTCACCGACCGGCAAAGCGCTGGCCGGCGAACAGCTTTAAAGCGCTTTCGAATGCGTTACGGGCGAAAGGAATTCAGCCGGTCGTTCTTGGCACGAAAGATGAGGGTGCACTTGCCCACAATATCCTCTCCGATTGCGCCGAAGGCATTGATCTGACAGGAAGAACGGACCTTCTGGAGCTGGCGGCATTGGCCCGTCATGCTGAGTGTGCGATTGGTAATGATACCGGGCCCATGCACATCGCTGCTGTTGCGGGCTGCCCCAGTATCGTGATGTTTTCCGATGAGTCGGACCCCTTGCTTTGCGCACCCCGTGGCGCGCACGTCAGCATTCTCACACGGCCGGATCTTGCCAGCTTGACCCTAGACCACGTCATCAGCGAAGTTGAGCGGCTGCCTCAAGCGTAGTGTTAATATTGCCAACATAGAACGGTTAGTCGGCAACGAGGCGATGCCTGTAGAGTTTTGCGTAGGATGTTTGCGCGGCCTCGGCGATGGCGCGATGTTCGTCGGATAGTTCTATTTTATTTTCCCGGTAGGGTGCGAAGCCGGTTGACTGTTCGACGGCATGATACCAATGCCGTGCCCAAACGCCGTCTGAGTCCCGTATCCCCGTCCGCCATGACAACATAGTGGGTGAAAACTCGACGTCCAGGACGGAGCAAAATTTTGACAACAATCCTTCCGGATCAGTCAGAACGTCGCGGGCGTCAAGGACCGGCGGAACAGAACCGGTTTTCTGGCAAACGTATTCAAACAACTCTGCCTGCCGGTCGAATCCCAGATCAGCGGCGGTTAGCTGATCGCGCTTAGCGGCGTAGGAGGCGATGACCTGCTCCGGTTTGCGGATCAGAAAACAATTCGTCACCGCGGCCATCCACCCGCGATCAATATGCTCCAACATGTGTTGGGTCATGTGTTTTTGAAACTGGATGGCCTTGGCACCGGGGATCGGCCCGGTCAGGTCCTGAACCGTTTTTCGCCAATCCGTTTCACATGTTTCAAGAATTTCCCGGCGCATGGGATGATCCATGCCGGTGTGGGCAAGAAAATGCCCGTATAACGGCTCGTCCCAGACCGATGTGTCGGGTCGATTTTCCCAGGCCCGCATCATCGCCGTCGAGATGTTTCGAGGCCCCGACCACATGGCAATACGCAAGGCCCCCATCAGGTACATTCCCGCTCGAGCAGCTGCTTATAGAGCCCCTGCAGGCGTCTCGTAACCGAGCCCGGAAGGTCACCACCAATCGTTCGCCCGTCGATTTCACCGACCGGCGCAACGCCAGCAAATGTGCCGGTAACGCAGGCCTCATCCGCAGTATAAACTTCTGAAAGGCTGAAATTTTTTTCATAAACGGTAATACCATTGTCACGACACAGCTGGATAATGTTGCCTCGGGTGATTCCGGGCAGGCAGTAATCTCCGGTCGACGTCCAGACCTCGCCGTCCCGGATAATAAAAAAATGTGTCGAGTTGCAGGTGGCGACAAATCCGTGCGGGTCCAGCATCAGGGCTTCATCAGCGCCCGCTTTGGCAGCCTGAATGCAGGCCGTGATGCAGTTGATCTTGGAATGGGAATTAAGTTTTGGGTCCTGGACGTCAGGGTAGCCTCGACGCACGTGCACCGTGAACAGTCTCATTCCTCGGGTCTCTGTTTCCGGCAACGGAGATTTGTATTCTGGAATGATCACGATGGTCGGCTCGCCAATCGTTACCCGTGGATCCTGATAAGGTGTGGCTTTCAAACCACGGGTCACCATCAGACGAATATGTACTCCCGATGTCATGTCGTTGGCACGGGTGGTTTCCAGAATTGCGGCCTGAAGCTGTTCTCTGGATAGACCGATTTCCATATCCAGCGTCTTGGCCCCGTCATAGAGGCGTCTCAAATGCTGGTCGGCGAAGGCGATTTTGCCGTTGTGCAGACGTATTCCCTCCCAAATGCCGTCACCCAGAACGAACCCAGAATCGAACACCGACACCATGGCCTCCGAGCGTTTTTTGAGCTCGCCGTTCACATAAATAAGGATGTCACGATTGCGCGGATCGTCTTCATAATCATGGGTGCCGTGGGCCATGTTTTCAGTCCTCTTTCTCAAATGACGCTGGTATTGTTCCTTACGGTATGGACAAAGGCTAGAGGTGTTCTTGACAGAAAGGCCAATCACACTAAATTCGCCACTTGATTTCAGGCGTCCCGCCACAAAAATGGAATAGTACTATGGTCGCGATAACACTCCCCGACGGCAGCGTCCGCAACTTCGACGGCCCGGTTACGGGTACGGATGTTGCCGCCGATATCGGCCCCGGATTAGCCAAGGCGGCTCTCGCCATTCGGCTGAATGGTGAGCTCGTCGATCTCAGTACAACCATTTCAGAAAATTCCGACCTTGCGATCATCACTCTGAAAGATGATGAAGCCCTTGATTTAATCCGTCACGATACTGCACACGTGCTGGCCGAAGCCGTGCAGGAACTGTTTCCCGGCACCCAGGTTACGATCGGCCCGTCCATTGAAAACGGGTTTTATTACGACTTTGCCCGCGACGAGCCGTTCACGCCGGAAGACCTGGAGAAGATGGAAGCCAAGATGGCTGAAATCGTTGACCGTAATGAACCCTTCGTTCGCGAGGTATGGGATCGCGATGTAGCGATAAAGACTTTTGAAGATATGGGTGAAGCTTATAAGGCGGAACTGATTCGCGATTTGCCGGAAAGCGAAGCCATCGGCATTTATCGACAAGGTAAATGGTTTGATCTGTGCCGTGGCCCGCATTTGCCGTCTACCGGGCGGATCGGCAAAGCCTATAAGCTGATGAAACTGGCGGGGGCCTATTGGCGGGGTGATTCGAGCAACGCCATGTTGCAACGCGTTTATGGCACCGCCTGGCGCGACCCCAAAGAGCTTAAAGCCCACCTTCACATGCTTGAGGAAGCAGAAAAACGCGACCATCGCCGGCTTGGCCGGGAGATGGAGCTGTTCCATCAGCAGGAGCAGGCGACGGGTTCGGTGTTTTGGCACCCCAAGGGCTGGACCCTGTATCGTGCGGTTCAGGATTACATGAGAGCACGCCTGGAAGAGGGCGATTATGTTGAGGTCAACACACCACAACTGGTCGATCGGTCTCTGTGGGAGGATTCGGGGCATTGGGAAAAATTCCGCGAAGCCATGTTCATTGCCGAGTCCGAGGACCGCATGCTGGCGATCAAACCCATGAACTGCCCCTGTCATGTGCAGATTTTCAAGCAAGGCACGACCAGTTACCGTGACTTACCCTTGCGTATGGCGGAATTTGGCAGTTGCCATCGCAACGAACCTTCCGGCGCGCTGCATGGATTGATGCGGGTTCGTGCCTTTACCCAGGATGATGCCCATATCTTCTGCCGTGATGACCAGATTGAATCTGAAACCAAACGTTTCATCGAATTGCTGACGGTTATCTATCGAGATTTTGGATTTGATGAATTCGTCATCAAGTTCTCGGATCGCCCGGATGTGCGGGCCGGCTCCGACGAGGTGTGGGACCGGGCGGAAAAAGCTCTTCGCGAAGCGACAATGGCCGCAGGCGTCGACATGGTCCTGAACCCCGGAGAGGGCGCATTTTACGGGCCAAAGCTGGAGTTCGTATTGAGAGACGCCATTGGGCGGGACTGGCAGTGCGGGACCCTTCAGGTGGATTTTGTTCTGCCGGAGCGCCTAGACGCCACGTATATTGCCGAAGATGGAGATAAACATCGCCCGGTGATGCTGCATCGCGCCATTTTGGGATCGTTTGAGCGGTTCCTCGGCATCCTGATTGAAAACTATGCAGGCCGTTTCCCGTTTTGGCTGGCGCCGGTGCAGGTCGTGGTGGCGACGATCACGCAGGACGCGGATGATTATGCGAGAACTGTGTTCGATACCCTGAAATCAGCGGGTTTACGGGCGGAACTCGACCTCAGAAATGAAAAAATTAATTATAAGGTCCGTGAGCACAGCCATGCCAAGGTTCCGGTAATCCTGGTGGTTGGTAACCGCGAAGCTGAAGAAGGCACCGTGGCTATGCGCCGCCTTGGCGGAAAAGCTCAGGAATTCCTTGAACTTGGGCAAGCAGTCGCTACACTTAAGGAAGAGGCGATCAGTCCTGCCGACAAGGCATAGGCTGGCGCTGTTATTTTTTGTACTTTTATGAACGTTTGACAGGAGATATTTAAATAGCTCGACGTCCCATGCAGCAGCCGCCGACCCGTGAGGGCCCGCGGGTGAATGATCAAATTGATGTGGAAAAAGTCCGTGTCATCGATGCCGACGGAGAAATGGTCGGTGTTATTACCGTGGAAGAGGGTGTTGAGTTAGCCTTTGAGGTCGGTCTTGACCTTGTCGAGGTGTCTCCCCATGCGGACCCGCCCGTTTGTAAAATTCTGGATTACGGAAAGTTCAAGTACGAAGCCCAGAAGAAAGCCAACGAGGCCCGCAAGAAACAGAAGGTCATCGAGGTCAAGGAAATCAAGATGCGTCCCGGCATCGATCAGCACGATTATGACGTCAAGATGCGGGCTGTACGTAAATTTCTTGAGAATGGCGACAAGGTCAAAATGACCATCCGCTTTCGGGGCCGTGAAATGGCCCACCAGGATCTAGGCATGAAGGTTCTTGACCGGGTTCGTGAAGAACTTGGTGAAGACATCAAGGTCGAACAGTTCCCGAAAACCGAAGGCCGCCTGATGACCATGGTGATGGCACCGAAATAACGGCTACACCGTCCAGCTGTTTTTTCTGATCCGTACGTTACAGGTTAAGCGGTCTGCGTCCGGCGGAATGCTGTTGGTTTTCTGCCGTACTGGCGTTTGAAGGCATGGGCCAGTGCCGCTGAACTGACGTAGCCGTAACGCCGTGCAACGGCGCCAACCCGATCACCTTTGCTGATGTCCTGACGCGCCAGCGTCAGGCGCCAGCGACGGAGATAGGCCTGTGGTGTTTCGCCAAGCGTGATCCGGAAGGCGTCGGCGAAACGGCTTAAAGACATACCGCCAATCGACGCCAGGTCCTGGTTTCGCCAGGCCCGGCCAGGTGCGTTGTGCATGGCGACAATGGCGCGGCTGAGTTTCGGGTCTGACAATCCCGCGATAAGTCCCGGCATGGTCGCGCCAGTTTCGATCTGGATACGTAGAATTCGAATCACCAGCACCTCCGCCAATCGATCAAGGGCGGTGCCTGAACCGCAGCGTGCCGCTTCGGCTTCGGCCAGGAACACGCGAAGCAGCAGGCCCGTTTCATCATTATTTACGGGAACCTTGAGCACAGCGGGCAAGGCCGCCATCAGCGGATTGGCATCGCCGCCGAAATCCACCCAGGCTTCGATAAGAACCTGATCCAGAGTATCCTGGAATTTACGGCCTTCCGAGGCGAACTCGACCACATGTGGAAATTCGGCCCCGACCTTTGCCAGCAGGCGCATATTGCCGGTCCCCGCCGCACAGATTGAAACCTTCAAAGAAAAACGAGAGATCAGGGCAGACAGTCGATCATACTGCAATTTGGGTGTTCCGATCATCTAAACAGGATTTTTTTGATTATAGCGCCTGCTATTGATAGCGCCATCGTATCCTCGATATTTTGTTCGACGCTTAAGGAGTTCCAGATGCTGATCCCCCGCCAGAAAGTTCCCGACCTTAAATTACCAACCCTGTCACACGGGGCCTTCGACCTCGCCAACGATGGATCTGAGCGCGGAACCGTCATCTGTTTTTATCGTGGTTTGCATTGCCCGATTTGCACCAATTACCTAACCGAATTCGAAAAGCGCACGTCCGAATTTGCCGAACGCGGCGTCAATACAATTGCGATCAGCACAGATGGTGAAGACCGGACCCGTCAGATGGCGGAAAAGATTAATGCGAAAGGCCTTCGTTTTGCCTATGACCTGTCGTTGTCCAGCGCCCGTGAGTGGGGGCTGTACATTTCAACGTCCCGCGGCAAAACATCGATTGGCGTTGAGGAACCAGCGCTTTTCGCCGAGCCGGGACTGTTTATGGTCACTCCGGATCAGACCCTCTATTACGGTTCGGTCCAGACCATGCCGTTTGTCCGTCCGCACTTCTCCGAACTGGTCAGTGCCCTCGATTTCGCCATCGAGAAAAATTACCCGGCGCGCGGCGAATATACCGGCGACGTTTAAGACAGCCCAAACTGACCAGCCAAACTTACCAAATTGAAAACGGCCCGTTGGGATGCCAGCGGGCCGTTTCTATGTGTGCCGGTATGTCGGCGTCATGTATTAACCGATGATGCCGTTCAGCTTAGCACTTGGGCGCATGGCTTCGGCGACTTTCACGGAATCAGCATGGTAATAGCCACCGAGATCGACAGGTGCGCCCTGAGCCGCAAGTAATTCCGAGATTATGACGTCCTCGTCATTGGCCAGTTGCACCGCCATGGGGGAAAAATGGGCTTTGAGCTCACCATCTTCGTCCTGACCTGCCAGAGCCTGAGCCCAATACAAAGCAATATAAAAATGGCTGCCCCGGTTGTCGATTTCATTGACCTTGCGACTGGGGGACTGATTATTATCGAGCAGTTTTTCGGTCGCCAGATCGAGCGCCTTGCCCAATGTCGCCGCCTTTTTGTTGCCGGTGATGGTGCTGAGATGTTCAAGCGACGCGGCAAGAGCCGCAAATTCACCCAGAGAATCCCAGCGGAGATGGCCTTCGGCAACCATCTGCTGGACATGTTTTGGCGCCGATCCACCGGCGCCGGTTTCAAACAATCCACCGCCGTTCATCAGCGGCACGATCGACAGCATCTTGGCGCTGGTGCCGACTTCCATGATTGGGAACAGGTCGGTCAGGTAGTCACGCAGCACGTTGCCGGTCACCGAAATCGTATCTTCACCGTCCTTGATACGGTCCAGCGAAAACCGAGTGGCTTCGACCGGTGACATGATGCGGATGTCCAAACCACTGGTATCGTGATCGGGCAGGTATTTCTCGACCTTTTTGATCATTTCGGCATCGTGGGCGCGGTTTTTGTCGAGCCAGAAAACTGCCGGCGTGCCGGTGGCACGGGCCCGTGAAACAGCCAGCTTGACCCAGTCCTGGATCGGCGCGTCCTTGGCCTGACACAGGCGCCAGATATCTCCCTGTTCAACATCGTGGCTGTGCAGGGTTCCTCCCGCGGCATCAATCACACGGATAACACCGTTGTCCGGAGCCTTGAAGGTCTGCGGGTGGGAGCCATATTCTTCGGCCTTTTGCGCCATCAGGCCGACATTGGGAACGCTGCCCATGGTGGCCGGATCGAAGGCGCCGTTGTCGATGCAGAATTTGATGGTTTCATCATAAACACCGGCATAGCTGCCGTCAGGGATCACACATTTGGTATCGGCTTCGCCGCCATCAGGGCCCCAGCCCTTGCCGCCACCGCGAATAATCGACGGCATAGAGGCATCGACGATGACATCGCTCGGCACATGGAGATTGGTAATTCCCTTATCGGAGTTGACCATGTAGAGATCAGGTTGGCTGTCCATACAGGCCTGAAGATCGGCTTCAATCTCCGCCTTCTGTTCAGCCGGCAGCCCGTCGATTTTGGCAACCACATCGCCAAGGCCGTTATTGGCATCGATGCCGAGCTTGGCGAAGGTCTCAGCGTGTTTGCTGAAAACATCCTTGAAGAACACCGTAACCGCATGGCCGAACAAAATAGGGTCAGATACCTTCATCATGGTGGCTTTCAGGTGCAGCGAAAACAACACACCTTTGGCTTTGGCGTCGGCAATTTGCTCCGCGTAGAAAGCCTGCAAGGCTTTGACGTTCATCACCGTTGCATCAACGACTTCCCCGTCAATTAAGGGAAGAGCGTCCTTGAGAACCGTGATCGCGCCGTTGCCATCAACGAATTCGATGCGGGCATTTCCCACTGACGCACCGGAAACGGTTGTCGATTTTTCGTTGGAGCGGAAATCACCACTGCTCATGCACGATACGTGGGTTTTCGACTCACGGCTCCATTTGCCCATGCGGTGGGGGTTCTTGCGGGCAAATGCCTTGACCGCCTGGGGTGCGCGACGGTCTGAATTACCTTCGCGCAGCACCGGGTTTACCGCACTGCCCATGACCTTGCCGTAGGTTGCCTTGGTGGCTTCCTCGGCGGCGTTCTGAGGGGCTTCCGGGTAGTCGGGAATATCATAACCCTGGCTCTGCAGTTCCTTTATCGCGGCCTGGAGTTGGGGAACCGAGGCGCTGATGTTGGGCAATTTGATCACGTTGGCGCCGGGTGTTTTGACCAGTTCGCCAAGTTCGGCGAGATCGTCGGTCTGGCGCTGTTCCGCAGTCAGATTCTCCGGAAAGTGGGCAAGAATACGGCCAGCCAAAGAAATGTCCCGCGTGCCAATGGTAATGCCCGCTGGTCCGGCGAACGCCTGAATGATCGGCAAAAAAGAGCCACTGGCCAGTTCGGGGGCCTCATCGACTTTGGTGTAAATAATGTCGGGTTGCGCTTCTGTCATCTGATCAGCCATGTCTCTCAACTCCACATGAATTTTTATATTGGAACCACTTTCGGGGACACGGCATAAAAAAACCACAAATGCCCTGAACCAACCAGTTGCGGCGGCGCCCCACTGGTTTGCAAGGGTCTTTCTAAGTCATTTGGCGGGACTATACAATTCACCCGCCCCAAATTAGCGGGGCGGTCTTATCTGGCTGTGAACCCTCCAGAAGCATTAGGGTAATAACGCTGCATGGCGGGGTGCTTCAATCGTTTGAATTGGTGAAAGTAGGAGGCATCATCCGCGGTTTCGAGCGGGGCGGAGAGGTCGAGTCCACCCGTGACCAGACCATCGCGCATGATGCTGCTGGAAGGTGTCGCCAAAAGAGACCCGGCGGGAGGCGACGGCGGCGTTGGTAAATCGGTCAACGGAGAACCGGAGAGAAAATCAGACCCCCGTATCGCGCCGGAAGCGCTCCCGCCCGGAACCTTTGATGTCGGCAATTTCTGTGATTGTGTGGAACCCATAGTTCTAGTCGGATAGCTTTTTATTGGTACTTGGGTTCACCATCATAGAGCATGCCGTTTTCAGGGTTTACGAGGAAGATGGCATCTGGGTTGCTGACGACAATTTTCCCATCCAGAAATTCCAGACTCAAAAACGACTGCGGCACTTCATCCTCGCCTTACCAGGGCCGGGGATGGCGCCGATGGCATCAACAGCTCCTAGGGCCGCCTGAATCCCAGCTTCCGTCGTATCGCCTTTTTCATAAGCTTTTGCCGCCGCCTGAAAGGCGTAATAGGCGTCCTTAGCGCTGAGCACGTTGCCGACGCCGGGAATAAGGGAGAGCACGCCTTCTCCGACGTCTCTGATCAGCTCATCGCTGGTATCATCTTCTCCGGCTTTTCGAGTTTTCAGGGCATTCGCAATGTCAATCAGTGCATCTGCTTTCTCTTCATCTGCTGCGTCTGCCTCAATGGAGATCGAGAGGTCTTCCTGTCCTTCGGGCATGCGTTTGATGTGCGTGCCGATACTGTTATCCGCCTTAGGTTTCGCCGGGGACGGAGCTGGTGTTGTTACGGGTTTCGGCAAAGCGACGCTGCTCAAAGCCGCTCCACTGGACATCTTCACCGCATAAGAATATATCTAGCTCGGTTCCGCACCCGTAAGCTGAAAAGCAAAAGCGCTCAACTGTTGTGGTGTCGCCGCAAACGAAAGTTTTGACATCACTTCTTTGGAGAGGTGAGGCTTGTGGCAAGTTAGGTCGCGTGAGAGCGCAGCGCGACGCGGAACCAACTTTATTTCTTTTTTAATAACACCATTTTTTTCAGATAGCGGTTTACGGCAGGCCCCGCTGTTCTCACATCATAAAAATCCGCTGATGGCAGTTTTTCCAGTCCCAAGTCCATGATTTACTGCTTTTTTGCCTGATATCCGGGCCTGATCAGGCCCCTCAGACTTTTGCTGGATGTAGATCTTCAATCGACCGGATACCTCCGGCATCAATTTCACGATAAGAAACCGTAAGGTCTTCTAATGCAGATACCAATGCCCAGAGCAGTTCATCCAAATTGACTGAGGCCTTTCCTTGGGGCGTTGAAGATACATGGGCTGTTTGTACGCCCTTGACGGATACAATCTTAATGAAAACACCATCTTTCTGAAAAATCTCGACAGCTATGTCACCATCTTCTTGAACCGTTCGCTTAATCTCGAGCGCCGTGGTTTCAGGCTTGATCACATCTTCAATCATACTTTGGATCAGTAAGGGTAACTTGAAAGCTTTTCTCGTCATTTTAATGGTTTCCGCCATTTAGTAAGTTCTTGGCCCTCTCTGCTCGCCCACATCAAATCTGCCGGTGCGACTTTGGGTAAAAAACTGTCACGCCAAGAAATCTTGAGGGGCCTATAACAGTTCAAGAACTGTTGAAAAAAGTTGAAGGTTTCCTCGGTTTATCCCTTAAACTGAGGTTCAAGAATACTGCACCTTTTTTGATTGTTACCGAACCTAACTCCTCGTCCTGTCTGGTCCCGAATATCTACACTTTTGATGAAATGTGGGTCTCTAACGTGTTCTGAAGTTGGAGCAACGTTTTGTTTCTGGAAATATACGATGTCATCCAAAATTTTTCTTGCTAATTCTGATGCTTCGGCGTCCGGTTCCGGCATTTTGGGGAAAGTTGAATGTTGCCGCCCTCCATGCTTTCGAAGGGCTTGGCCAGCGAGCGTCAAGTTGCTTTGATCGCTGACCGGGTACAGGTCATCAATTGAGTCTAGGCCTTTGGCTTCTACATCTTTGTATGCATACTTTAAATCTGATCGGGCGTATGCAAGGCATTTGATAAGGGCATGTAAATTCACAGGAGTCAGACCTTCCGGGGGCGAAGAAACATATGCTGTCCGCACTAGATTAACCGGCGTAACTTCGACAAATAATCCATCAGGTTGTGCGATCTCAACCGACAGCTCTCCAAGAGCAGGGGTAACTCGTGTCGCCTCCAGGGAAGGGACTGAAGATTTCTTTAGCCAATTTTCAATTAGGTTCCAGAAAATTGCCAAACTTTCCTTGATCATCGAATCTAACCCCCTTGCCCTTTTTGCCCACACGTATATCAATGCCATTGATAAATCGAGGGTCTTTTGGTTGCTTCGGACGCCCTATGTGCAGTTTGTTGAAATACAAGGTGTCGTCAAGAATTTTTCCCGCTATACGAGATTTGTCAGAGTCCTTGTTTGGCGCTTTTGGATAAACTGAACCATCTCTGCCCCCATGTTTCTGTAGACTCCTACCGGCCTTTGTCAAAAGGCTTCTTTTGTTGATCAGGTCATCGCCGTTAGCTCGCAAATCTGCTAGCGAGCGACCTGTGAGCTGCTTTATTTTCCGTCCAACCGCTGTGGCTGATTTTACTCCCGCACCTATTACTTGCGCCCTCCACCCCCCATAGGTAGACGCTTAAAACGATCACGCTGCATTTCTTTTATTTTTTCGCCGAACTCGCTTACGAGTTCCCCCCAAACTTGCGTACGTTGCTCCTCAGGCATTTCATTAAGAATTCTGCCTTCATGGCCACGTATCACTCTGTTAAAATATTCCAGAATTAAGGTGCCCGAAGCCTTATCAAAGTTGGCTTCATTCCGCTCATGCAATCTTCCATCCTTAGCTACGTACCACTGGTTTCCAAAGTTTTCACTATAATCGTATGGTAGGCCATCTGGACTGTACCGTTTCCATTCCTGATATTCCTTTTGAACGGATTCCGGCGCGGGAGGAGTATTTGGACGAACATAGTTTTCAAGTCTAACGATTTGTTTCGACGCAATTATACCATCGGCATCTTTAGGCATATGGCTTATAAGAGTGTCGCGTAACCTGTACATGGCAAGCAGGTCCCCTTTTTTTAACGGCTTAAGCATGCTGCCGCCAAGGCGGATATTGAATTCCTCAAGCGTTTCATCTGATCGTCTAGCGTAAGATTTTCCTGGAGGGCGGACCCCCATATCGGCCGACCGCTTTCTCTGATCTATTTTTTCTATGCGCAATTGGGCGGCTTCGCGCTCTTTTTTCAGTGAGTCAGGGGTTCCATTGATGACTTTTTGAAAATCCGTCCCGGCGATTGGCGCCTCAATCTCAGCGCTCTGATTTTTGGAGAGGCCATCTTTACCGGCACCACCCAGTAAAGTTTCTTCTGTTCGGGTGCTGATACCAGACTTACCACCCATGGCCTCGCGCACCTGCCTTTGCGCTTTTGGAGAAAGCTGTTGCAACACGGCTTCATCCAGCGCCCGGATCTGATCGGGCGTTCCAATCTCCTTAAGACGATCGCGCACCACTTGAAACTCGGCCACCGCCTTGAGACCGTCAGTTTTAATGGCCTCTGAGATGTCACTGGCGATGGCTCCCGGTGTGCGGGTTTTACTGAGACCGTCGGCGAGGCGGGTGAGTTCTCCGGCCTGATCGGCGGTCAGGGCATCCTGCAGGCGTTTGATGTCGGCGGTGAAGGGGTTTTCGGCCACGGGCGTTACCGAAGGGCGTTGTGGCTTTGGCAAACCTGGTTTGGACACGTTGGGTGTTGGCACAACCGGTTTGCGCCGTTGCTCAAAGCCGCGCCACTGATCGGCAACCTGACGCGCCAACCCTCGGGTTGCCGTCTGGGTCGGACCATCGGGGTTGATCAGGCTGTCAATCTTCAAGGGCTTGCGGCCAACGGCGGTGCCGTGATCACGGTTCAGGCGTTGCTGCCCCTGACCAATGGCCGAGGCCGTATCGTCGTCAAACCGGGTTCCCGGCGTGCGCGCCAGCAGACCCGAGCCGTGCAGCGCCGATTCGACCTGAAACATGCCTCGGAGGCGACTGGAGGGTATCATTTAATCTTCCAAAACATCCTTCAGGTGTGCACCTATTTGGATGACGTCCTGCTCGGTCCCTATATCATGAGGGTGGATTTCTATGCCCCAGTCTTCGTCAAAGAGAACTTCAATTTTCTTTCCGTCGGTTTCGAATTTATATATCCCCGTACCGTCGGGACCTTGGGTTTTGTCAGTGACCTTGTAGCCGAATGTTTCCTCCATATCCTCGACAAAACCGTCCAGCCAACTGAATGCCAGAACATCGTCGGATAATACTTTTACAAAAACAAAGTTATTTTCACCTTTTTTTTCGACAACTGTAAATTTCGATATCATGATAAATTCCTTATTTTTTCTGAAATTTTCTGTTGACGACTTGATTCGTTTTAAATGCTTTTTTCCGAATATATTTATAGGCTGCTCCACCCACTAAGCCCTTATCTTTGGCATTTTGGAGCAAATCCTCCATCGTCAAATTTGGGTGCTTGCTCTTCAATTCAGCTGCTGCCTTCCGGTCTGCCATCTTTTCTCGCGCAAGCGAGCGCTCTTTGTTGCGGATTTGGTGTCCGTCCTCGGCCCCCTTTTTTATATCCCTGATTTTGGCGTTCCTCTGTTGGGCGATTTTCACACGCTCATTGTAAAAGTAGCGAGCATCTTCATTGCTCAAGGATTGTGGTGCATGATCTGATTTCTTCAAGCTCAGCGTTTTTCGTTTGTCTTGTTCGGGTTTTTTGCCCGGCGGTGGGAGGTCCAGCATTGAGTTGGGGCTTGGCGCGGGCGTGTTCTTTTTCAGGAGGCGTTTGCCACCCTTGGTCATCAGACTAACGATTTCCTTTGCGCCCTTGACGAGATTGCCGGGGCCGGGGATGGCGCCGACGGCATCAACAACACCCAAGGCCGCCTGAATCCCTGCTTCCGACAGGTCGCCTTTTTCATAAGCTTTTGCTGCCGCCTGAAAAGCGTAATAGGCGTCCCTGGCGCTGAGCACGTTACCGACGCCGGGAACAAGGGAAAGCACGCTTTCCCCTACGTCCTTAATCAACTCATCGCTGGAATCATCTTCTCCGGCTTTTTGAGTTTTCAGCGCATTCGCAATGTCAATCAGTGCATCCGCTTTGTCTTCATCCGCTGCGTCGGCCCCAATGGAGATCGAGAGGTCTTCCTGTCCTTCGGGCATGCGGATGGAAATATCCGAACCTGATCCGTCTTTGTCGCGCCCAGTCCCGTCGCCGTCATCCGTTCCGGCACTCAACGAAGCTCCGTTCCTTTCGCGTTCACTACCCGGATTGTCGGCATTGTGGGGAAGGAATAGCGTTTTCAGTTGATCACGCTGTTCTTCTGACACACCACCCAACACGGCCTCATCCAGCGCCCGCACCTGATCGGGCGTTCCAATTTTGGCGAGACGATCGCGCACCACCTGAAACTCGGCCAGCGCCTTGAGGCCGTCGGTATTGATGGCCTCAGAGATATCACCGGCGATGGCCCCCGGTTTGCGGGTTTTGCTGAGACCGTCGGCGAGGCGGGTGAGTTCCCCGGCCTGATCGGCGGTCAGGGCGTCCTGCTGGCGTTTGATATCGGCGGTGAAGGGGGTTTCGACGGCGGGCGTCACCGAAGGACGTTGCGGGTTTGGCAAGCCGGGGTTTGGCGCGCTGGGTGTCGGTAAAGCCGGTTTACGCCGCTGCTCGAAACCGCGCCATTGATCGGCAACCTGACGAGCTAACCCTAGGGTTGCTGTCTGGGTCGGACCATCGGGCTTGATCAGGCCGTCAATCTTCAAGGACCTGCGTCCGACAGCACTTATATGGTCACGGTTCAGGCGTTGCTGCCCCTGACCGATGGCCGAGGCCGTATCGTCGCCAAACCGAGTCCCCGGCGCACGGCTCAGCAACCCCGAGCCATTGAGCACGATTTCGACCCGCTTTTTTCGATTGGCACCTTATTGAGTTTCTTCAGGGCCTGCAGACTTAAAAATGCTACTTACAGCGTCATCCGCGATGTTTTTAGTAAACCTCGAATCGAGAGCGCCTCCAAGTTCTGAGATCAACTTGGCAACCTCACGTTTTGAATGTTTCCTTAATTTTTCTGCTGCCGGGCTTGACCCCTGTGGGATTTTTCCAATCGCCGAGCGTTTTAGTATTTGAGCCATGTTGTAGGCTGCGCCTGAATATACACTGGCCAGCATCGCATCGTTTGGTGACATTCCCTCATCCAGATTGCGACGGATGGAATCGCCAATGAAATCGGTGAGGGGTTTGCCACCGGCAAATTGTTTGGCGGTCCATTTTGACGCCAGTTCTGGCATTATTTTTTTGAGCTGATTGTTTAGTTTTACCGCACCTTTTGGCGTTTTAAGTATTTTGCCAATTGCTTTCGCTATTGGTTTGACCTTAATTAGCTCCATCCCTGTTTTGGCAAATGCACGACCAATAAGTACTAGGCCTTTTTGAGTGTCGCCGTCTTCAAATGCGCGGGCGGCACCTGTCAATCTTACTAGGGTTTGAGCTACTGACATGACAGGGGTTAGCTCAACGATTTTCATGAGCGCGTCTGGAATTATCACCTTTTCATCTAACGTAACGGAATCAGCCCCGGCAGGGTCGCCTATTGGGTTTTTTTCCTTAATACGCTCCTGACGTTCATCATCAATTTTGGCGTTTTGGACGCGAAACTCATTCTGTATCCTTAACACTCGAGCGTCATCTGGTGTTTCTCCGAACGACCCGACACCTCCCTCTCCTATGTTTTCTACGGGCGTACCGGTCGGTGTGTTCATGCTCTCATAAGCTGAAATCACAGATTTGGCGTGGTTATGTATTTTTCGCTTCTCAGAGTCAGATACCATTAGATCTTCGGGACTTTTTAAATCTGACCCCTCTATCCCGCCATCATCCGTTCCGGCACTCAACGAACCATTGCTTTGTTCGCCCTCACCACTCTGACCATCGCTGAGATTGACGGCATGTTTGCCATCGCGGACGTCTTGTAACTCCTTCTCGCTCAGTTCAAGGGATTCCCCGTCGAAACCATCGTCGTGAGGGAGGAATAGCGTTTTCAATTGATCACGCTGTTCTTCTGACACACCACTCAACACGGCCTCATCCAGCGCCTGAACCTGATCGGGCGTGCCGATTTTGGCGAGACGATCGCGCACCACCTGAAACTCGGCCACGGCTTTGAGGCCGTCGGTGTTGATGGCTTCCG